>JACCDN010730799.1_pt1 | contig 18623 bp, 14 predicted proteins | sample 7441691 | NCBI WGS metagenome assembly JACCDN01 (sample SAMN15323439, study PRJNA562643) | freshwater metagenome | isolation source: river surface water | place: USA:Blue River Watershed | collected 2017-08-16
GCATCACAGTTGGCAATTGCATTGAAAGTTTCGCAACTGGTTTTCTTAACGGATCAGTCGGGAATTTTAAATGCACAAACAAAATTAATTCGTGAAATTTCATCTGATGGTTTACAAAAACTTATTGATACGGAAGTTGTGACTGGTGGAATGTACGCCAAAGTAAAAACTGTACTGAATGCTTTGGTGCAAGGTGTTTCACATGTGAGAATTCTTAACACCAAAGATTCATTACGTGGTTTGTGGAGTGATCATATTGGCACTCAATGTTTTCAATCAGATTCTCAATTTTTAAGTCTTCGAGTTGAACCTCCAAGGATGCCAAGATATGCCAACATCTAAACAGCAAAACAAATCTTTAAAACATTTTTTAACTGGCGAAGAACTGACTTCGGCTCAAGTTTGGTCCTTGCTCTCTTTGGCGCAACAATTCAAAATCAATGCGCAAAAAGTCAGAGGCATAGCTTCGTCGAAAGCAGAAGACATTAAAGTTACTACTAAAACTCAGGGTTTAAATTTTACTGATTTGACAGCGTCTTCAGATTTTTTGCTTGATACAAAAAATTTGTTGAGTGGTAAAACGGTTGCTTTGGTTTTTGAAAAACCATCATTGCGAACTCGTGTCAGTTTTACGGTTGGCATCCAAGAGCTTGGTGGTCAGGTTGTCGAGCTGACCTCGGGTCAGAAAAAAAATGAAGACCCTGAAGACAGCATTAGAGTTTTGCAAGGCATGGTTCATGGTGTAATGGTTCGTACCTTTGAGCATGAAATTTTAGAACGTATGGTTTCTAAAGCAACTATCCCAGTGATTAATGGTCTTTCGGATTTACATCATCCTTGTCAGGCCTTGGCAGATTTGCAAACTTTGGCAGAGAATTTTGATATTAAATCTTCGTCTGCGAATGCGAAAGAGCGTATCAAGCTAGCTTATGTTGGTGATGGTAATAATGTTTTACACTCACTTTTGTTGTTATTGCCTAAAATGGGAATTGATGTGCACTACGCTTGCCCGCAAGGTTACAAACCCAATCCGCAAATTATTGAAAAAGCTTTGGCGCAAAATAGTGTGGGTCAAATTCATAGTTTTAAAACTCCACAAGAAGCCGTGCGAGATGTTCATGCTATTTATACAGATGTATGGACTAGCATGGGGCAGGAAGAAGAAACAATTGCGCGCGAGCAAGCTTTTGCTGGTTATCAGGTCGATGTGCAGTTGTTGTCATTAGCAAGGCCGGATGCTATCGTCATGCATTGTTTGCCTATGGTAAAAGGCAAAGAGATTTCTGCAGAGGTCGTTGAGCTTGCAGGGTCTCGAATATTTGCACAAGCAGAAAATCGTTTGCATGCGCAAAAAGCACTGCTCTGTCATTTATTTCAGGAGTAAATATGGATGATTCTTCGTTGAAAAATTCAAAAAACAATGTCGCCAAAGTGCGAATTGATGTTTTGCGTGAATTGCTTGGCGAAGACATGTTGTCCACTCAAGATGAGCTGGTTAAAGCTTTAAAGAAAAAAAAATTTAACGTCACTCAAAGTACTATTTCACGCGATCTTCGTCGTTTGGGAGCTGTGCGTGCGGTGGACCAAAGCGGGCAAACTGTTTATCGTTTGCCTGACGAAGTTCATTTTGTTGAGTCTGTGACGAACAAAGGACTGCGCGATCTATTGAAAGATATCGAGCACAATGGCTCGATGATTGTTATTCACACCAGCCCTGGTTCTGCCTCGTTATTGGCTCGACACTTGGATGTTGTTAAGCCTGGTGGGATTTTGGGAACTCTTGCTGGTGATGATACTATTTTTGTTGCTCCGAATTCGCTTAAGAATTTGGATGCTACCGTCAAAGCCATTCTCGACGAACTTTAGGGTTTGCTTCGATTTTACGATAAAAAGAAAGCCTTCTTCTTTAACGATACGGCCATCCTGGCCTCGCCGCCCTTTGGTACGCCTTCCTGGCGGGGCGGAGATCGTTAAAGAAGAAGGCTTTCTTTTTATCGCAAAATTTCGTGGTTTTGGGACGTGGGGGGCGGGCCCGGGTCGGGGTCGGGGATTGGAGTCGGGGCCGGAGTTGGTCGGGAGTTTAGTTATTTGCTTTTTTTGGAATTGATGTTTTTTTTCTATAAACTCATTTTAATTATAGAATTGATGGATCTTTTTTATTTTTTTTTTATGGAATTGTGTTCGCGGGTGTTTTTTAATTTTGTTACCCGCTTAATGAAATAAGAATGTGGGTTCTTGATTCCTTTTTTATTTTTCTGTTGTCCAGAATTTGCCTATGGCTTCGTTTCCGAATTTTAGGGCTAGTTTTTGGATGATGATGGCTTTTTCGGTTTGGCCGTATTTTTGTGTTAGATATTTGTTGTGCTCTACTGCTGTGATTTGATTCATTGGAAATTGTACGTCACATTTTAGCTGTTTCCAGGCGCCGATGCAGTAGGCTGATGTGTTGTCTCCGGTTAAAATTTTCTCTTGGCCATTGACCAGTTCCAGTTGCAATTGTACTGGAATTTTTTGACCGGCTACTAGGTCGTTTGGAATTTCGATTTCTATAACGGCTGTTTTTCCTTTGTTTTGAATGATTTTATAATTCTCAATTGGAAATAATGCGTTTTGCTCTTCAGAGGCGTTTTCTGTAGGAATTTGGTATGTGCCTTTTAGCTCGATCGGCGGGAGTGTTTCGGAGCTGGGGGTTGCATCAGTCCATTCGGCAAAAGTTATTTGTGACATCATAGTTATAAGTAAGACTAAAAATATTTTCATAACTGATCCTTAATCGATTTCAAGAGTTGCTGCAACCTGAATCTTGCTGTTGCAAGGTTTGAATTAATCTCAAAATGCCCTGTCACTTGAATTAAATCAATTTAGTAATTTGTAGAAAATGAAAATTTAAAGATGAGATCAAAGGTGAGTATGTCTTTGTTTGTACCTTGTTTGCTCTTCCAACTATCAGAATTAATTTATAGTTTTATTAACATACTCTCAGTGCCCGCATTGGTTTATTTATGCTTGAGAATGTATTTTGTTGCTCTGGCTTTGCCAAGCGTCAGTAAATACTCGCTTTTAACCAAGTGTGCTAGGTCTCTGGTGCTGGTTGGTTTTGAAGATTTTGTTAATTGGCTAGCAATTTGGATGTCGATAAACTCGTTGTTTTTACAGTACTCAAGTATTTTCAATTGTCTAAAATTCATTTTTTGTTCGAATCCTAATGGATTAGAATTTTTAGATTCGATTTTGCTTTTAATTTGATGTTCAAATGTTGAAACACTTACATTTGGATTAAAAGAATAAGTTCCAGAGGTTTGAACCAGCCAAGATTGATATGGTCCCAGTATTAAGCGGAGGCGAGAAATCATGGTGTAAATCATGGAATCATGTCGAGCCGGGTCGTATTCGTAGCCCCACAGTTGTTGTACCAGCTGTTCTTTGTTAAGGTTGGAGTTTTTCAAAATGAGAATTAAATTTTTCAACTGTTGTGAAAGATTATTGTCAGAAATGTAGATTTCCCCGAAATTAAAGCAAGCAATTTTTTTGGGTAGAATGTCCATCAAGATATGTTGTTCTTTGGATTTTATTGGCAACAATTCAGTAAGCAAAAAATGATATCCCGATTCTAACACTTGATGAATATTTTGCAGTTCGCTTTTGTTTTTAGCACTCAGTAAGTCTTTTAAATCGCCCAGCGGATCGTTTAAATTCGGCAGTTGCGCAATATCTGATTGGTTCATTCTATTTAAAATTCTGCCAGAAATGGCATGCCCAGTCTTGAGTGTTAGATATTTTATTTGGTCTAATAGTTTTATTTTTTCGAGATGAGAATATTCCGAATCATTAGTTAATAAATTATATTTTAAGCCCAATATTTTTGTGTAGATCACTAGATCAATTTGAGTTTCGATATTGCTTAGTGCTTTTTCAAGATAATCAAACGCTAGATCTTTTTTGCCCAGCACTGAATTTAAATATGAAAATTTAAACAAAACTAGTGCTTGTAGTCTTTTGATATTGTGTCTTGTAATTCTTTGATAGGCCAACGTTAACATCTGTTGAGATTTTTCGATTTTACCTTGCAATAAATACTGCGTCGCAAGGTGTATTAATAATATGGCGCGAGAATAATTATCTTTATCAGACATTTCTAAAATAAATTTTTCGATTTGTTTGGTCAATTGTAAACCACCATCGCCATGTTGAGCTTTGGTGTTCATCATCGTTACGTCTAAGGCTTGTTGTAGGCCATGATATTTATTTTCAATTGCAATTTTATGAGCTCGTTTTAATAATTGCATACCTTGTGATATTTGTCCGCGATCGATAAGGCACTGTCCTTTGAGATCATGGCTTAAGATTTCGAACCAGGGTGGTAATTTTTTATATGCAGATTGAAATGACAGTTCAGACCAGCGTATGGCCACGGCAAAACGACACGTTAGGCGCCGATAAAATGCTATGCCTTGATAAATAAAAAATAATTCTTCATTCGAAATTTTTTTATCTCTATTGTTTCGATGTGATTTGGTTAGAAGCTTTAGGTTTTGACCAAAATGATAGCGAGCATTAGCGTATTTCGAAATTCTGGAGTAACTCAGGCCCATAAAAAAATGAGCAATTGAAGATTTGGTATTCATTTTTTTAAATAAAATTTCGGCCACATCCAGTTGTCCTAAGAAACTAGCCGAGCCGATTTGCCATGATATTTCAGCATCTGTCTTTGCAGTTTTTTTCAGTGCTTGATGGTGGTCGCCTAGCAAAAAGAGATCGTAAATACTCAGTATTTTCATATGAGAAATCTATGATTTATAATGAAAAAAATCAAATCAAATCAAATCATTTATTGTAAGGTTGTCTTTGTGGCTATTTTTACAGGTTCCGACGATATTCAAGGAGTCGACAATGACACAAACAAGGAGCAAATATGAGACAAGTACATTTTATGAAAAGAGCAATGGTAGCCGGTTTAATGATGATATCAATCAAAGGTTTGGCAAAAGGTGAAAGCGAAGAAATGGCTTTTGTACGACAGGAAATGAAGCCAGTAACGATGCAATTACAACAGACATTGGATCAGCAGCCATTTTTAAAATCCCAGTTTGAAAAATATTATAAACAAATTCAAGCTGTAATGAAAAATACAGAGCTAGGGAGTTCGCGAAAACAACAAATGGTTGCGGCCATAAATAAAGAATATCAAGCAGATTTATTTGAACTGATGAAGTTATCAAAAATTGGTCCAATCTATATGCAGAAAAAAGGTGAAGATACTTTTAAAAAAATGGCGGCAAAATATAAAAGAAAATACAAATGGAACGTTATTGATTTTATCAATTATCAATGGAGCTCAATGCATGAATACGGCAGTGTAGAGTCAGGTGAAGATCAAAGTATTCGAGAATTAGAGGTCGTATTGACACCACCTTTTGTTAATGCTCATCGACAGACTGATCTTGGCGGGGTGGCTATCGTAAATTTAGTAACCGGAAATTTTGAGGCTAAATCGAAAAGTTTTTTAGCTGGTGGAAACAGTGCAGAGGCAGGTGTCAGTCATTTCTATCAGGTTCCGCGTGGATTTGACAAAATGCAGGTGACAGCGGCATTGCCACAAACAAATTGGGTTGTAAGTTCCGCATCGGTAGGTGGGACGTCTGGAGCTGACGCCTATTCTCATATTGAAGTGACTTTGAATGGTTCATTAGTATGTGAAAAAAATTATAATCATGGATCTGTTTTTACTGTAATTGGATGGGCCTCTTATTTCAGTGGTACTGATAATGTGAGTATTTTTTGTCGAATGCCGGCGCCTAGAACTGGTGATGAAGTTGTGTTGAATTTTTATGGCGAAGCTAGCTCATGGGCTGCATTAAATGCTTCTTCCAGTTCATCAGTAAAGTCTAGTCCTCGTGACATTAAAATCAAAATGTCTAATGATTAAGATATAACTTAAGTCTAATTTTAAACGCAGATGTATATGAAAAACCAGCTCGAATGAGCTGGTTTTTTTTGCGATTGTATTTCCCAATTTCACTCTTGTTGTCGCTTGCCACTGTGACTAAGTTTGACATTAAAATGGACTTTGCTATCGACAAAAGTCTTGTTGATTTTTTCTTAAGTATTTCCACATCCCATCCGAACTAGACCTAAGCAATCTTTTTGCTGTGACTAGGAGGTCTGGTTTGGAAAATAATTCGACAGAAAATTTGAAATCGGTTTCAAACATCAATCAAGGATTAGATAAATCTGTTTCACAGGCAAGAGTGCGTAGTTTTGTTAAATTTGTTTCCATATCTGTTGTTTTGGTCGGTTTAACGGCGTGTGCAAAGGGTATTCAACAATCCTCCCTGCCTGATGACGACAGTTCAGAGCCAGCAGCGCAGGCAAACAATCAAGGTGTGAATCCGAATCCCCCGCCGGTGATGGATGAGCCTCAGCCCGTGACAGATCAGAATGCCAATCTCATTTTGAGAAAATACAGTTTTATTGATCCACAACATTTGATTCTTGAAAAAATGTTGGGGCAAGCTTTGTTGTATTACGATCAGAATTATAATCGAATCAAAAATAAAAAATATTTAACTATCGTTGATTTCAGCAAGAAATCGAATCAAGAAAGATTTTTTATTATTGATATGGCTAGTGGCAAGGTCTGGGCACTGCATGTTGCTCACGGTAAGGGCTCAGATCCAGATGGTGATGGGCTTGCAAATATTTTCAGTAATAAATCAGGCAGTGAGGCCAGCTCTCTTGGCTTTTATTTAACGGCTGAAACATATAGCGGAAAATATGGACGCTCGATGAAGGTTGATGGATTGTCGGCAACCAATTCCAATGTTCGTGCTCGTTCTGTAGTTCTTCATGGTGCGGCTTATGTACAAGAATCTGACGTCAAACAAGGTCGCAGTTGGGGTTGTTTTGCTTTAACAATGTCGCTGAAAGATCAAGTCATCGATAGAATTAAAGATGGCAGCTTGATGTATGCTGCAAAGTAATTTATAAATTTTTTTATAAAATCAAGCCACCTAAAATAAAATGAGCCATGGTAAAATAAATCACAAGACCGGTGACATCCACCAATGTTGCCACGAATGGCGCTGATGCTGTTGCTGGATCTAGCCCCAATTTTTTGAGTAGAAATGGCAACATCGAACCAGAAATAGTTCCCCACAGCACGCAACCTAAGACGCTGCATGAAACTGTGACTGCAATCAGTTGATAATGCGGTCCATACATTTTTTCTCGGGTTGGCCATAATAAAATTCGAAAGAAACCAACAGTTGCTAAGATGGAGCCAAGAGCTAAGCCAGAAAACAATTCTTTGGTGAATACTCGCCACCAGTCTTTAACCCGTAACTCGCCCAACGCCAAAGCACGAATAATCAGAGTGGATGCTTGTGAACCAGAGTTTCCTCCGCTGCTGATAATCAACGGAATAAATAAAGCTAAGACGACGGCGCGCTCAAGCTCAGCTTGGAAATATCCCATCGCGGAAGCCGTGAGCATTTCTCCGACAAATAGAATCACCAACCAGCCAGCACGTTTTTGAATCATTTCCCAAAACGGAGTGCGCATGTAGGGCAGATCAAGGGCTTCGACCGCACCAAGTTTTTGAATATCTTCAGTGGCCTCTTCTTGCAAGACGCTTGCGATATCATCAAAGGTGACAATACCTTTCATGTGTTCCCATTCGTCAATAACTGGCAAGGCCATTAGATTTTGTTGTGAAAATATTTTTGCAATTTGCTCTTGATCTAAATTCACTGGAATTTTGATGATATCAGTTTTCATGATATCGCGAATTTTTTTGTGTGGCTGTGCGGAAAACAATTCGCGAAATGAAATCACACCTAATAAAGTTTGATCCATATCTAAAACATAGGCGTAATAAATGGTCTCGACCTGGGTTTTTGCTTGAATTCGTAGGTAACTGATAGCCTCATCAACACTCATCTCTGGGCGCAGACGGGCAAAACGAGAACTCATCAAGCCGCCGGCATTATCTTCTGCATACGCCAAAAGAGCTGTGACCTCCCGTCGAGTTTGATTGTCGAGATAAGATAAAATTTCATCGCGATATTCAACGCCAAGATCTTGAATGACATCGGCGATATCATCTGGTCCAAGCATTCGAACCCAAGATCTTTTTTCCAAAGGTGTGGCTTCGAAAATCAATTCGGCCTGGTCGTGTGCCTTTAGGCTTAGAAAAAATTCTTCAGCTTCAGTTCGTGGTAATTGTGAAAATTTATCGCGTCTTTCGGCAGAGGGCAGGGCGGACCAGGCTTCAGATAAATTCAATAATGGATTGTTTTCTTCCATTGAATCCGCTGTGGACTGGACTTTTTCTTTACCGTTCTCTTTGCCGTCGAGGTTTGCGTGGTTTTCGCCATTATCTGAAGAGTCTCTCATATTGTCATCCTCACTGTTTGCGAACTCATACAACGGTCCCTTTATGATGTCACAGAGTGCACTCTAAATATTGAGCGATAATGAATGCTAAATGATTCAATGACAAGCTTTTGTTGTTATCAAAGACCTTTTTTTAAGCTGTTTTCTGGCGACTGTTTTTGAAAAATCGGCAATACATTTACTGGTGTATCAATCATGATGATTTCGCCATTTTGTAACCACAGAATACGATCACAATGAACCAGGGTTGAAAGTCTGTGCGCAATAATAATTTGTGTTTTGCCATGAAAAAATTCTTCTGTGGCTTTGACCAAAATTTCTTCTGACTGAGGATCTACAGAGGCCGTGGCTTCATCCATGATAACAATAGGTGTGTTTTGCAAAAGACATCTGGCCATGCAAATCAGTTGTTTTTCACCCTGTGAAAGATTGCGACCCTTTTCTTCGATTTCTTTTTTTAAGCCATCAGCTGATGCCCACTCACCCAGGCCAACCTTATTCAGAGTTGCAAACAAAGCGATATCGTCTAGCTCGTGGTTGATATCCAAATTGTCTCTTAGACTGCCGGCAAACAATGTGGGGTCCTGTGCAATAAATGAAATAGATCGTCGATATTTTTCAAGATCCATTTCTTTAGCACTTACATTGTCAATGCTGATGCGTCCAGAGTGGATCGGGTAAAGTTGAAACAGAGCCTGAATCAAACTGGATTTGCCGCTGCCAGTTCGACCGACGATACCCCAGCGCTCGCCAGCTGGAATTTGAAAACTTAAATTTTTTAAAACAAAGGGTAGGTCCTCACCATAACGAAAATTAACATTTTCAAAATGAATCGAAGCACAACCGGCAGGTGTTTGTGCTCGGGCCGCGGTCTCTTGGATCAATTGTTGTTCTTCTTTGGCTAAATATTTTTCGTGAGACGTCGGGAAGATGGCTGCCGTCGGCAATTTAGCGCCGATTTCTAAAGGGCTACGTAGGTATTGATCCAATCTTTCAACACCCACCAAGGCTTCTTCCAGTTGTGAAATCCACTCGAAAAACATTTGAATGGTATTTCCTGAAAGCGCGATAAAACTAAAAGCAACGCCAATCGACCCCAGGCTCAGCAGACCTTTGTTCATTAAGAACCAAGCAATCGCACCAGTTAAAAATAAAAAAACAGCAGTCATACAATTGATTTGAAATGAAAACCACAGCACAGCTTTGTAGGTAGAAAGTTTGTTACCAAGATATGTTGCATCTAAATTTAAAAAACGTGAGATGAATGATTTTTGTTTTATAAAAGTTCGTATCGTGCTTGCACCTTGCGCGGTCTCGGCAAAATGGGCTATCGATGGCGAGCGGCTGCGTGAGGATTGTCGACGAGCTTCGCGTAAATTTTTAACGTTGAATTTGTAAATAGCAAAATCAACAGCGCCGATCAAAATGACAATTGGAAAATACATGGGACTCGCCCAGGTGATTAAAATCAGCATGCTGACTAAATCAAAAATAATCGAGCACAATTCAGCCAGTGGTCCGCCAAACAAACGGAAAACGTTGCCATAGTCACTTGAAAATCTAGTAATAATTCGACCAGCAGGAGTGGAATCAAAAAAGCTCATCGGCTGTCTAGATGTGCGAAAGGTGGTCTCATCATAAATTTGGCTGATCGCAATAGCTGACAATCGAGAAAATAAAATACGAAATAACAAAACACAGAAAAATCCAATTATCGACATGACCAACAGTAAAACAATATAATTTTGTGAGCTAAAATTTTGAAATATCGTTGGAATGGGTCGACAGATATTATTTTCAGTTACAGTGGATTGTATACAAAGACTGTCCACCCAAATACCTATGATGTTCGCATTGGCTAACAAAACCAAACGACCCAAGAAACCAACGGTAATACTCAGCAAAGCTGGAAACATAAATGGGCGATATGAAATCCATAATGTGTCTAAAACTGTTTTTGAATATTTTCCGGTAAAATGAACTTCGCCGTCAAATTTGTCTTTTTTGTCATTCAAATTGGATTTGTTAATATTTTCTGTAGAACTCATGGCTGCGTTCCCTTGTTGGTTTCTACGTTAGCCACAAAATTTGCGAATTCGATATTGCTTTTCATCAGCTCTTGCAGTTTTCCCTGAGCCGTGATTTTACCATCTTGTAAAAACAAAACGCTATCGACCTTTTCTAAAACAGAAAGACGATGCGTGACCATGATGCGAGTTCGCTTTTGCCAAGCACCTTTGATGAGTTCAGAAATCAATTTATTTTCGGTATCAACATCGACGGCACTGAGGCAGTCATCCATTAAAATAATTGGTGCTCGGTGATAGTCTACTCGGGCAAGGCTGACCCTTTGTTTTTGTCCCCCGGAGAGGTTGACCCCGCGTTCGCCTATTTCGGTATCCAGCCCATTGCTAATACGCTCTGTTTGCAATTGAAATTGTGCGAGCTCTAAAGATTGTGAAACTGCTTTGTCGACCTGTTCTGGTTTGACGTCATAATCAAAGGCAACATTTTCGCGAAGACTTGCGCTCATGATAAAACCTTCTTGTGGAATGAAGGTGTAAAATTGTCGTAGTTGATCCAGTGGCAATTGCTGAGCGTTGTTTAGGCCCAGTTCATACTGATCAAATGAAGCCCCAGTTTCGCCAAGCAAAGACAGTAACAGTAAAGATTTTCCGCTGCCAACCTCGCCGACGATGGCAACGAATTCACTTTGCTCGACATCAAAATTGATATTTTTTAAAATAGGGTGATTTTGTAGGGTCAAAGATAAATTACGTATACGAACCGCTGGTTCGCAGAATTCAAAAGATTTAATTTTTTGAAAATCATCAGGTCGTTCAAAACTATCAATGTTTCTTAGATTTAAAAAAGCAGCAATGCGCTTTAATGAAGTCCAAGAATCAAAAAGAAAAGTAAAAAACCAAGGCATTTGTCTGAATGGGCGAGTTAAAAATACGCCAACGATCCAAAGCAATGCCATTAAGGTGCCTTTGGTGATGGGTGCAGATGTCAGGTAAACTAATGAAACCAAGGCGGTAAGATTTAATAAAAATGTAACAGAGGAGCTGACACTGTTCATGGCTTGACCATTGGTGACCATGGCTATGCGATTTTGTGTTTCAACCTCGCGCACAGCAAAAATCTTTTTTTCAAAACTAGTCATCCAACCTAAAATTCTCAGTGTGCGAATGTTTTGAATCCATTCGTTGACCAAGCCAATGCGATCAGCAGCTAATTGTTTGAAAAGGAAAAAAAATTGGCTTTGGCGATAGGCCATAAAAAAACTCAGTAAAATAATCACCGACATCATGGATAGCAGTGGCCACAGAGGCACTGTAAAAAAATGCGACAGCACCCATGGTGCTAAAATAAATGGAAAAATCAACCCCGCTCCTTGCGGAAGGCTTTGTTCTAAAAAAATGGTCGAACCTGGTATATCAGTAGCGTACAAAGAAACGATTTCGCCAATAGGTTTGCCGAGCATGCTGTCTGGTCGTAATGACAGAGCGTGTTTGTACAGTCTTTCCGCCAAAGCTTTTTGCATCAGAGTGGCTTCGCGCACGGCGAGGTAATTGGTTAATACCGAAAAGCCAAGCGAGAAAAAAAGACTTAAGAAAGAATAAGTGAGAAAATCAAAAGTTCCTTTGTCTAAAAATTCCTTTTGAAAAAAAGGTGCTAACAAACCAAAAAATGTCGTCAACAGTGAGACAAATAAAATCAGGGCACGCATCGAAAAACGATAGGTGCACATTTCCAGCAATAAGCTTTTTGTAGTGTAAAGGTCGGCTCCAGTTTTTTGCATGAACTGATATTCAATTCCGACGGAACCATCCGGTCAAGCTCCAACGATCTTTTTTTGCAGGAATCACTTGATGCCAAAGGCTGTCAGAGCGAAATAGCATCAGGGTTCCGCATTGTGGTTCGATGGTCATGATCTTATCAGGCAATCGCATTTTTAATTGTCCGCCATCTTCGCTTTGCCAAGAATCATTGAGGTAAAGCACTAAGGTGATTAATCTTTCGCCATGAAATAGGTCTTTAGCATTTGATTGATCTAAATGTTCGTCGTAACCACCACTGTTTGCAGGATATCGAGCCCAATGAAGCTCATAATTTTGAATAGGTAACATCAGTCCCTGCGCCAGTTCCGTTTGCATTTTGTTACAAATCTCAGCAAAAAATAAAAGTTCAGGATCCATTGGGTCTAGCCAAAGGATCTCATCACTACGAATGTTTTTTTGTTCTTGCTGCTCATGGCCACGTCCAATGCGTGCCGAACGAAACTGTCCTTGTTGCCATCGATTGTGAGCGATTTGTTGCAGTTTTTTAAGTTGCTCAGGAGAAAATACGTCTTTTTTGCAGAGCCATTGTTGCTCAGCCAGTTGTGTCAGTTCACTGTCGCTAAGGATATGGCCGCTAAGAATAGGGTTGCTCTGGATATTTGAATTCATTTTAGTTGATTCAAAGCTTGTCGCATATTGCGAAGAGTTCTTGCGAGAATTGAGATTGGCGTTGGAGTTTGAATTGGACAATGCATGTCGATATCTTTACACTGGTTGTGATGAAAAAATCACGATCAAAATCGCTTCAGCAATTAAATCCACTGCAATCAAATTTGCAAACGCTCAGCTCGCGTCGTGATTTCTTAAAAACGGCTAGCCTGTTGGCTTCGGCAGCAGCTTTGTCAGGTGCGACCTCAGGTTGTGTGTCTTTACGTCGTTGGATGCGTGGAGAAAGCATTGATGAGCGTGGCAAAGTTCTCATCTTAGGCGCAGGTCTTTCCGGCTTGAGTGCCGCTTACGAATTGAAAAAAAATAAAATGCCTTTCCGCGTTTACGAAGGCTCCGAGCGTTTTGGTGGACGTGTGCGCACGGTGCGTTCTGTAAATGTCAGTCAGCAGGTGGCGGATCTCGGTGGCGAACGAATTGAATCAGATCATGATGCCATTTTAGATTTAACCAAGGAGCTTAGTGTTCCTGTAATCGAACGAAATCCTGCAGAGGGTTCATTGCTGTATGCGCAAAAACAATGGTGGTCTGGCAAATCCGCAAATCAAGCGCAACAAAAAATGCAGAAAATATTTTTGCAACTGGCTAATGATGCTTATGGAAACTCACCCCAGGTTTTGAATCAGCAAAATTTTAAACATTTTCCAAAGGCCTTATATCTTGATGAAATGTCAGCCGAAGAATTAATAAAAAAAGTTTCTAAACAACTGGAGCCTTGGCAAATTTTATTTTTACAAAAACAATGCCTTGTACACTGGGGTGTGGGAGCAGAGAAAATATCGGCCCTGCATCTGGTGCATTGGTTGCGTGATCATTTTCGTTTGGGCGAACAAAAATATTACAAGATATCAGGCGGAGCGGGAACACTGACTGAAGCTTTGTATGACCGGATTAATGGCGTGTTGCCATCTCAGGGCGTGCAGTTTGGTTATAAGTTGACTGAGATTGAGCTCGAAAATGATTATTATGTTTTATCTTTTACGTCTCCCAAAGGTCATGTTGAGATTCAAGCACAGAATGTGATCTGCACCTTGCCAGCGACTATGCTTCGTCAGGTAAAAGGTTGGCAAAATATTGCGATGTCTGACAACCGTAAACAATTGATCAGCGAACAAGAATTGGGATCTCACAGTAAGCTTGTGACCAGTTACAACAATCGCTTTTGGAGAGACAATTTGCCATTTGTTGCTGGGGCCAATATTTTAACGGACTTAAAAACTCTTGCGATCATGGAGGCCGGTGATCCCGTTGATTTAGGTACGGATACAGTGCATGGATTGTTAGAGGCTTATTACGCAGGCGATGTTGGCGCTGAAGCCGGGCCGCATTTGTTGCAAAATAAAATGCAAGATTTGGCTGCTTTGGGTTTTAAAAATATATCCTTTGAAAATATTGATATTTTACAGAACTGGAAAAAAAATCCATGGTCTTTGGGCAGCCGCAGTTATTTAGGCCCTGGGCAATTTCAAAAAATAGAAATGGAATTACCTCAATCTACAACATGGTTTTTTGCTGGCGATACGGACAATCCTGGTTTGGCAGGGACGATGAATGGTGCGGTCCGCAGTGCTCAGCGAGCGGTTCGTTATATTGAACCGCTAATGTCCTTGTCTTAATTAATAGCATTAGGTATATGCATCTCAGCAATGAGCTCACTCCTGCAAATGCTGGATGGAAAGAAATCAATGAAAAAGACATCAATAAAAAAGACATCAATAAAAAAAACATCAATGAAAAAAACAGACAAACAATTAGCAAATCAATCAGTAAAAATTCAATCCGTGAAAAAGTCAGCCAAACAAGAGATGAAGAAAAATATAAAACAGAATTCCGAACTGAAAAGCCTTAATGCAAAAATGAGCAATCTAAAAAAAGATAACAATAAATCTAAATTAAAAAGTGAAAAATCTACCAGCAAAAAAATGGTTGAACAGATTTTAAATAACGTGCGTCCGACTCCAGCTTTTGAAACCACTCATACAAATGAAGAAAAGATTGAAAAGATCACTTATCATTTTACTGAAATTTTAAAAACCCTTGGTATGGATCTAAGCAATGATTCGATTCAAGATACGCCAAAACGAATTGCTAAAATGTATGTGAATGAAATTTTCAGTGGTTTGAATCCTGAATCTTTTCCTAAAATGACAGTTATTGATAATGAAATGCAGTACGATCAAATGGTGGTTGTGCAAAACATTAAAGTATTAAGTGTTTGCGAACATCATTTTCAAACAATTGATGGCCATGCCACGGTAGCTTATATCCCAAATCGTAAAGTTCTAGGTCTTTCAAAAATCAATCGTGTGGTGCAATTTTTCTCTCGTCGCCCGCAGGTGCAAGAACGTTTAACAAAACAGATTGCAGATTGTCTGCAGTACGTTTTAGAAACTGAACATGTGGCAGTTCACATCACAGCAAAACATTATTGCGTGATTGCTCGCGGCGTTCAGGATGAGAGCAGCAAAACTTCGACTTCTGATTTGCGTGGACACTTTAAAGAAAAACATGAAACTCGAATCGAGTTTTTAAAACACTGTCGTACTCAAGCCTAATAAATCTTTGGCGGCCTGTTTGCGTACAGTGATTTTGTTGTCATGATATTCATGAAAAAATTGGTCTTCAGATTGAATTTGCAAAGTTGAAATCAGTGCATGATCAAAATTCAAAAGCCAGTGTGGGTTGCGCAAATCCATTTTCATATTTAAGGTTTCTTTGAGTAAAACAACCAGATCATTTTTGTTAGCTTTATTTATATAAATATCTTCCAGCAAGGTTATTAGATGAATCCATGCTAGAGAGTATTTTTTGACATTTTTAAGATATTCAGGGTTTGAGGTTCTTGGTTTATAAACAAGATCGTGATCCCAGGAATGCCAATCAGCTACAAATCGGCTCATCAACTGCAATTCAAATTTGAGTCCATTTCGATCCTGCATAGTCAGGTGAGTGGCGCGATAAAACTTATTATTTTGTTGGTCAATATCGGTGCCCTTGGCTTTAACTGAAAGCAAATGATAGGGCTTCCAAGATTGGGTACGAGTTTCAGATTGATCCGTTGACATTCCAAGCAGCAAGGCTAAATCATGTTTGTTTTGTGTTTTCAATAATGGCGATTGAATAGGTAAAATAAAACGTAATCCCACGGTGTCACGAACGTGATCCAATGTGTAGGGCTGGTTTTCATTGGAACGAATAGCCGGTTTGGCTGATAATGATTCTTCAGATTTAATTCTCGCAAAGAACGATGCGTGGTAAAAGTGTGCCCATTTTATAAAATCAGCAACGATAGCTGGAAAGCTTTCTTGGGCTTTTTCTAACAGCGTCTGAATATGATGTTGTTGGTGTAGGTTGTTATCATAAATTCCATGACAGACAGGAGCCGCTGGGGCTTCAACAAAAAAACAAAAGACATTTAAAAATAACAAACCTTTTAAGATCCAAAATTTGATGTTTTTGCAATTTACAGACAGGCCTATATTCAATAGCCACCTGTCAAAAAGATCGACAGTCGCCAGCCGTGGAGACGTTTTTATTCTCAATACAAATGTTTTTATAACATCAATACTCATATGTATTTAACAAAGCAAATGTAGTACCGCCAACACAGGCCTTCAGCCTAAAAAGAAATTCCTCCAGCTCTTTAAAAACCGAGTTTCGCAGACAAAGAAAGGAGAGGGGAAGGAAGTTCTATTTTTTCCGATACGGCATCCTGCCTCACCGCCTTTAAATACAGCTTCGTGCTGGGGCGGAGATCGAAAAAATAGAACTTCCTTTCCCTCTCCTTTCTGCTGTCGAATATGTTTGTGTGTTTTTAAATAGCTGGGGGTATTCTATTTAGCCTGAAGGCTAGGCGAGGGTTTCTGGCTTTAGATCGAGAAATGGTCCTAGTGCTTTGTGTGATCGACAGTCATCGACAGATTGTTCCGATACTATGTATGAAAAGGGAGGTTCATATGAGCCAATACGATCTATCAAGTCTTTATCAATTTTTGTTGCACACTCCAGAGCAGGGGTTGCGAAAGATGTTGGTTGATAACAAACCATTTACCGAAGCGCACTTTAATCTGATGTTAAAAGTTGTCCGTGCCTGCGGTGAAACAGAGTTTGCAACACATTTCGAAAAAGAAAGTTATCCAAAAATAAAATTCGGCCCAGCGGAAACAAAAATCCGTGAGCGTTTTTGGAAAGAGTGCGTTCAGTCTTTTAACAGCCGTGGTTTGTTAAATCCAGCTGTTGCGACCAGAGCAGCTTCTTAAAATATTCTACAGTTCTGTTATTGGGCCTCTAAGGTTTTACTGATGATTTCATGAGTATTGCTAGAGAGGCCTTTTGCAATCAAGTCCTTTAAGATTGTTTGGACTTCTAATTGCATATTTTTCGGTAATTTTGTCCACAACTCAAAGCTGCCAGAAACACGAGCCGCAACCTGTGGGTTGAACTGGTCCAGTGTATAAATCTGTTCAGCCATCCACTCATATGTTTCTTTTTTATTCTGATGAAATTGTGAAATGTTATCGCCAAATCTTGCGAGCAATGAATAAACTCGATTCGGATTTTTAATATTGAAATCAGGATGTTTCATCAAGGCTTTTACATTTTCAAAAGTGTCAGCATTGGTAGAACTCGCTTGTGATGCAAACCATTTGTTTAAGACCAAAGATTCATTTTTCCAATTTTCATAAAAATGTTGAACACCTTTGTGTTTTAACTCAGATGACTGGTTGACCAAAACAGAGAGTGCTTCTTGTTGGTCGGTCATCTGTTTTGCCTGAGTCAGTTGTTGCATGGCCATTTCGCTGTGATTTGGTAACATGCTCAAATAATACAAACAGGTGTTTTTCAATGCACGACGATTGATATCCGCGGGCTCAAGTGAATCCGTATTGATGCCATGAAACGCTTTATAAATGCCTAACAAATTCTTTTCGCAATACAGACTTAATTGAGTCAGCAAATGATTTCTTGTTTGTAAAAATAATGGACCATTAAGCTCTGTCTGCATTTGTGCAAAATAACTGGTCGATGGCCACTCGATCAATTTGGCTTTTAAGCCATCATCTAATTTTGAATCTGATAAAATGCTGTTGAATGCTTGGCAAATTTGTTCCGGGATTTGCAAGTTGGTATTGGTAAGACATTCAGTCCACAGTTTTAAATAGATATTTTGGCAAGCTTCCCAACGATTGAATGCATCGGTATCGTGTTTCATTAAAAACAATTGTTCGTCCGTGCTTAAAGTTCTTTCTAAATGAATCGGAGCAGAGAACTGACGGTTGATAGAAAGCATAGGTTTCTGTTCCATGTTATTGAAAACGAAAGTTTGAGTCTCTTGTTTTAAATGCAACAAAGATTGATTTTCGCTATTGATCGCAAAATCCGAACTGTGTTCAGTGCTCAATGCAATTTCATTTCCAGTAGAGGCATTCAGCAAAGCAAAAACCAATGGGATGTGAAAAGGTTTTTTGCTAAATTCTGGGTCTTTGCTCTCTTGTGCCGTCAGTGGGCAGCGTTGTGATAAACTCAAGACATATTGTTTTTTACCAGCATCAAAATTCTCACTGACAGTGACAGTTGGTGTGCCAGCTTGCGAGTACCATAATTGAAATTGTTGCCAGTCTTGTTTGTTGGCATCAGAAATGGCCCGAGCAAAATCTTCGATGATCACAGCTTGGCCGTCATGACGAGAAAAATACAAATCCATACCCAAACGAAACC
>JACCDN010803388.1_pt1 | contig 18622 bp, 22 predicted proteins | sample 7441691 | NCBI WGS metagenome assembly JACCDN01 (sample SAMN15323439, study PRJNA562643) | freshwater metagenome | isolation source: river surface water | place: USA:Blue River Watershed | collected 2017-08-16
AAATTTAGAGTGAATAAACCTTTATCTGATTTTAATAATGAACAAAACATAAAAATCCAAAACTTTGTGGATGGAGCAGATGAACATAAAATTGAAGGTAAAAACTTAAACCCGAAAGCTAAACCGAATAAATCATTTACAGTACCACTTAATGAATATGAGTTATCACTACTGCAACAACTATCTCAAAATTTAGACAGATCACAAAGATATACATCAAGGATGATACTGGTTAAAGCACTGGAAAATGAATTAAATATAAAACATAATTAATTTAAAACTAAACTAGAACTAGTTTTAGATTTAACTAATTAAATAGGAAAAATAGCATGATCAAACTAACCCACAAGAACAAAATAAATAAAGTAGGAGAAAGTTTAACAGGAATTTTAGAAATAACTTTTGTAAGTGAAATAATTTTTTTATTTCTTGCGCAACTTTACCAAGAATTCTTTACCCCAACCGAAGCGTTAATTATGATTTCTGCTTTTACATATCTGATTTTTTTCTTTAACTACTTTTTACTAATAACCTTCGACCTTCAAAGAAGTGAATCAGAACTACCTTTTTACGACATGTGCCTGTGGGTGATCTTTGTCCTTGCTTTATGGAATAAATTATCTCCTAATGGTTACCTATAAATATAGACAGCATAGAAAAAACTTACTAAATTAGTAGAATATTTTTTAAATAATTAACCATATGCAGTATATAGAGAATTATTTCCCGTAAATATTTAAATGATAAATTTCTGGCGGTTTGGTATTCAATATTTCCTTTCTTCTTCTAGCTTTAACCAATGCTCTGTATCTCTCAAGAGCTTTATGTAAATCCTGCTTTATTTCCCGCTGGATATCTTCATCGTTTGCTTTGCGTAATGTTCCTCTCTTAAGTTAATATCACCGCTAAAGATTCTGTTTTTCTTTCTTAGCTGTCCTCTGTATTATTGCTCGAGTATTCTGTCCAATAAAAATTTTTATAACATTAAGCTAAAAAATATGAGCAGCGACCTAAGTAATTATTTTCTTGCCTTGGGATCAGTATTTTCTACTATACTAGTTCTATTGCCAACTCTTACTATTATTCCTATTCAAAAAGCAAGTGATGAATGGTCACATATAATCGGTTATCTTTATAGCCGAGATAAGGCTTTAATAAGTATTCTTATTCCAATAGCAATTAGTTCTATATTCTGTTTTGTGGTTGGCTTTCCGCAGATTCACAATGTATTATTTTCCGAATACTTTACTAAATTTTTAAGAAATAACAACGCTGTAATACTTATTATAGCAATTTTCCTTTTGAGTATAAATTTCTACTGGCTTTACTGTTTAATACAAAGGGTAGTAGATATGTTAGATCCAAGGACAGCATGCAAGTTACTTTTTGGATTAGCTAAAAAAGAAATAAATATAACTAATAAGAACGCTATAAAGTTTAAAAGGCCTTGGTATCTATATTTTTCTAGAGTCCTTGCAGATGAGTCTATAGAAAAACAAAAGGAATTTTATAAATCAAACAAGGACATTGAGAACATTTTGTATTTATGTAAAGGATTAGAGGAAATAGGGATTAAAGCGAAAATCAAGGGCGAAATGTATACTATAAGAGCTTCTATCGAAACACTTATAGCAATAGGAACTCACTATATTAAAGTACGGAAAAATAACTTTATAACATATAAATTACCTCCATCATCAGATGCTCCTGAAGTCATTAATATTGCTGAATCAGACATAAGTCATAACCTAATTAATCCCATTTGTCAGTCGATTAACAGGATATTATCTGATATATCAAACCCAACAAGTTATATAGAGCAATTAGGAGATGTATTGGAAGAATACAGAAATTTGGTAAAAGATGATTTAGTGATCGCTTGTGAAGTGGCTGAAGGTTGTAAAGATTTGGTGTTTACTTCGCCTGCTTTGGGTTATATGAAAAAATTTATTGAGCTTATTACTACCCAATATGATGATGTAGATAATACACTTGCGATGTTGTCAGCAAATATATTGTACCATATGTCAATTTTTGATATTCCTAAAAAGGTTTCAATGATTCCAGAATACTTTTGTATCCTACATACATTATATAAACTTAAAAAAGTTAATATTTTATATATAAGATCATGTATCATATTACATGAGGTAGTTTTACTTATAGAAAGCAATTTAAAAAATGATCGATTGCATAAATTTAATAAAAGTATGATTTTATATATTTTTAATACTCCAACTAAAGAAATGTTTACTGATCTTCTAATAACAAATTACAGATATCCTTTTGATACCCCAAAAGGCTGGTTAATCTATAAAAAATATCAAGAAGCACGGATAGAAAATATAAAAATAACAGCTTCCATAATCAAAACAAGTGTTAGAATAATTAGCAACGAGGTAGGATTGCAGCAAACTTTTACTGTAATTCTAGATCGTTTTATACAAACAGCATTAGATATTAATGATAAAGCTTCAGTAGATTACCTAGGGACGATAAAAAGCTCATTAGATAAGGGAGTATAAGAAGCCTTAATAAAGGTCCATTCAGGGACTTTTACACCTAGCGTTAGCAATAGCACCGGCGGTAGTTTCCAATATTTTCATTTATTGACAAAATCCGTCATAAAAATTGCAATATTCATTTTAGATAATAATAAATTTATTACTGTTGCTTAACAAGTAAATATTATATTTGACTATCTTGCCAAACATAACTCAATCTTTATATAAAACTATGTTGCTGATAGTCTACATTATAATTTTTTAGTGAATTATTAACTTTTAGTATATATATTTTGGCTACTCCTCTAGGTTAAATCTCTTAGAGGAGACTAAACCTATAAGGGTAATAATGCTTATTTTATTTTTCTTTTAAATTGATTATAGACTCCATTGTCATTTCTTTTCCCTACTAATATAAAACTTGAAACTGGAAATTAAAACTAGAAGCAACCTTTTTTCGTCTTCATAGCGTTTTCTTCTTTCCTCCTGAACAAAAGAGTTAGGGGCTTTTAGCTCAATTGTTTTAGCTTTCATGTCAATAACAGGGGTTAGCTTGCTAAACCAGTTACGATAAGTAATTAACGATTAGATGAAATACTAATTGACAAAAGTAATCATAGGTTATAAGTATTATTTATAGGACTGGTTTTATTTGTTATTGAGTTTATACAAGATGAGGTACAGATGAAAGATTTTAATTTTGCGTACAAAAACTTACAGAAGTCAGCTAACGACCTTAAAGGTTTGCATTTTCAACAATCAGGAAATGTAGAGTCAAATCAAACAACAAGTCAATTTGCGGCTAAATTAGTAAAAAGTGTATACGATAGGTATGCAGTTGATTGGGAACAATTTAAACAAGATTTGATTTTAGATGCAAAACAACGTGGATATAATGTCCAGCAAGTGTTAGATAACTTTATAGAACCTGATCTTCCCGAGGAAACGATTAGGATAGGCTTAAGTGGAGAATGGGTCTCTTATGATGGTTAGCTGTACTGGCTCTCTTTTGAAAGCAAGTTACTACAAACTGCTTTTGGTCAAACACATGATGAAAAGCAACCGCAGAAAGGAGAAATTTTTGCAGCTATTTATTATTTAAATTTTTATTACAAAATCTAGTACTTATATTTACGAAAAAGCAACTAGTAAAGCCTATCTACTTAAAATTAACCGCCCTTCCCTCCTTGATATTAAAAACAATTACTTATACTGTATTAACAACTTGTACATACGTATTTAAGAGTTATTTTAAATACGTAAAGTTATACATATATATTTTTTTAAGTTTTTACTTATAACAATATATATTACTAACAATATATATTGTTATATTGCTTTATGCCTTAGGCAACTGGATAGGACCATTACTCCTCTCATAATTTTCAATATAGGCTTCTAAGCTATCTGCTATAACGTGTTTAATCATTTTTCTTTCTAAATAAGCTATAGCCTTTATTTTATCTAAGTGGTCACACCTAATAACAAATGTAGATTTAGTTTCCTGATATTTATGCTTCGTTTTGGATTCAACAGATTCAGCCTTACCGTGACCTAACAAATCATCAAAAGATGTTTTAAAACTTTTTTTACTCATATCAAAACACTCCTTGTTGTAAAATTTCATTAACTAAAACCGCATAATCCTCAGCACCTTTACAGTTCTTATTATAAGAAAAAATATCTTTTCCTTGGCTTGGTGCTTCTGCTAGAGCAATATTGCTAGAAATTTTACTCTTTAAAAATTTATTTCCAAAAAATTCTTCTACACTATCAGCAACATCTCTGTTTAATATTTTTCTTGAATCATACTGTGTAAGAAAAACACATCCTATTTTTAAATCTACATTGAGCCTTGCTTGAATCTTATTAATCACTTCTGTAAGTTTTGCCAATCCCCTTAATGGTAAATATTCAGCCTGCATAGGAATTATAACAAAATCAGAGGCTGTTAAAGCATTTATAGTTAGCAATCCAAGGGACGGTGGACAATCAATTAGTATATATTCATACCTATCTTTTAACTTCGAAAGAAACTCTTTTAATATATATTCTCTTCCTGGTTCAGCACTTAATTCTATTTCCGCAGCTGATAAATCTAGTGAAGAAGGGAGCACATATAAATTACTTTTACACTCTACCGGCGAGATTAGCTTTTCGCCTTTTAAGTTATCATAAATAGTAATTTCAGCTTTGTTTATTCCTAAGCTTTGCGTAAGGTTTGCTTGTGGGTCTAAATCGACTAATAATACTTTTTTCTTTTTTGCAGCTAGGGCTGCACCTATATTAATTGTAGATGTCGTTTTCCCTACTCCTCCTTTGTGATTACTAATTGCATATATCATTAACTAGCTCCTTGGTTTTTTAATTAACAGTTAATTGAGGTTTTAGTATACATAAATTTAAGAATATAACCTTATATATTACTACATAGCATACTTCTGTATTATGAACAATAATTTTAATATATTTCCGATCCTGCTAAGAATTTAGCAATATATCAATTTATATTTATAGTAATATAACTTTTTATATTACTATAAATATATCCATCCAAGCTATCTTGGTCTCTTAACAAGTATTACAGAAATAATTTTTGAAATACAAAAAATTCATATAAAGTAAAAAATGGTTTCGCTTAAATAAAACGAAAGATTTTACCTTTTTCTTTTTGTTTATTCTATTATTAATCGTTCTGTTACATTATTTTAGCTTCCCCTTTTAAGCCTTTGAGCCCTTTTTGGATTTATATATTTATTAGTTAGAACTTAATTTACATCACAAATAACTCTCGTATGTTACATTTTAACACTACCTGCAATTATAAATTAAATACCTAAATAATCTTATATTCCTTATTCTCTCTGTAAAAACTTATTGCTATTCCTATTGTGTTAAAAATATAACCATATATCTTGTTATAAATATAGATGGCTATATTTATATAATACCTATTGCTTGATAAATTTTATTATTAACCCTTCCCCTTTACTATCCTTATCTAATAAGGGTAAATAAAATATTTTTCCATATAACAATATATATTTTTAGTAATATAAATTGTTATATTTATTTATTTATATATTCTTTTAAATAAAGAAAGATATATTTTTTTATTTCTATGATGAGAAATTTTGTTAAAAGAAGAATAAAAAACAAGTTATTTATGCTTTGTATTTTTTTATATTGCTATAAAATATTTTATTGACATAAATATATATGCTACATAGTATAACAATTGTTATACAAGTTTTAGGTGAAATTATGACAAATAAAAAAAGTTCTAATTCTACTCATTCTTTAGAAGACCATATTGTCACATTAAGAATAAAGAAATCCATAATAGAACTTATTGATAAAGAAAGATCAAAGTTTAGTGCGCCTAGAAGCACTTGGATAACTCAAGCAATTGTAGAAAAACTTGAAAAGCTAGGATATGAAATATAATAAATAAAGAGGTGTTAAGCACATAGAAAACCAAACTACCTAACACCAGAATAAGAATTTCGACCTCTTATAATCTGGTATATTAGATGATTTTTCCTTAAAATGCAAGGTTTTCTTGTTCTTGACTCCTGAAAAATAGGAATTTTTAAAGAATTATGGAAATAACTACACCTTGTGTTGCAAACAAGCAATATAAAACTGTTCATCCCTCTATACTAACAGGGAATGTTACGCCTAATGATTGGTACGAGAAATTTACCAACAGTCGAGGAAGGCCTGATCTTTCCTTGATTTCTGTTCTTTCTGAAATTGTCTACTGGTATCGTCCTAAAAGGATAAAAGATAGCAAAACAGGTGACGTTACTTATGTAAATAAGTTTCTCGGGGATGCCTGGCAAACTTCTTATGAACATTTTGAGAAAAAATTCGGGTTTAATCGGGAAAAACTCCGGAGAATTTTTGTAAAACTGGAACAGATGGGTATTTGTTCCAGAGAATTCCGCAATGTTAAATTAAGAGGTCAGACTTATAACAACAGATTATTTATTCACTTAAGCTCTCAGTTTTTAAGTTCTTATACAGATAATAAAAAATTTGCTGAACTTAAAGCTCATGAAAATCACGTCAAATCTGAATATTCTGCACCTAAAAGAGAGGGGGGCTCTCCTCATTTTAGAGGAGATTATTTAATAGATAATGAGAATAAGAATAATATATTTAAAAATAGATCTATAGAATGCAAATCTAATTTTGGTAAAAATTCTTTTGAAAAAGAAGAACCGATAAAAAAAGTTATTCGGTTTAATCGTAATGAAATTAAAAAATTAAAAGATTTCTACCCATTAAACAAAGATGATTGTTATAAATTACAATCACTGTCAGGAAGAGAGTTTTCACTAAATAGCATGAATGAAATATTGCTTGATATGTCAAAACGTTTAACAGATCGCTATTTCAGAAGCAAGAAAGTATTTTTAAGCTATATGGGTAAGGTTTTCTACCATGAAAAGCGGGATGCGGTAAAAATCAATAATGATAATTTTAAGATCAGAAACAACCTAGCCCTAGACGAAATAGAAGAAGAAGAAAGAGAAAAATACTTAAACAAAATAGAAGAAAGCAAAGAAATATCGTCTGAATGGCAATTAAAGAAGAAACTAGCGTCAAGACTGGAAGCAGAAAAGGCTTATAAACTCTTAAAATCATTTGAGGTTATAGATATTAATAATGGGATATGTAACCTTCATCTGTCAAAGTACTTGGAGTTAACAGATATGGAGGAAAAAGTAATTTTACAGGAAGTGCAAGCCATCTATAAAAGGTTTGATTTTGTTGATGAAAGATTAGGGCATATTGGAAGCTTAAAAATAATTATGCCGGCAAAGACGGCTATCACATCAATTGATCAGAATAAAATGGAAAAATCATTATTACCGACAGGAATGTGGGGTAGGGTGAGGCAAAGCTTAATAGAGGCTTATGGTGAAGCGACTGACCGTAACTGGTTTTCTAAGCTTACAGCGGATATTGATGAAGCAAGAAGAGAAATTAAGCTGGAGTCTCCAAGCGTGTTTGTAAAAGATTGGATAAAAACTAATTACTTCGACACTATAGAAAGGTTAGTTAATAATGAGCAGTTTAAGATTTCTTTTTGCTAAGTTTGGTAAAAACTTGATCCCATTACGGGAGCGTGTTATACTGTTTGAATAAGTAGGTAGCTATAATATTATGGTATAGAAGTGCGAATTATTTCAGTAAAAAAATTAAAGGATTTTTGGGAAGAAGGATACGCAGATGCAGAACAACCGCTTAAGGTATGGTATCAGATTTGTAAACAAAAAGATTTCTCAAATCCAAATGAGATAAAATACTTATTCCCAAGTGCTAGTTTTATTAACAATAACAGGGTAGTGTTTAATATTTCAGGTAACAAGTACAGGCTAGTAGTTTATATAAAATATAATATAAAAATTATCTATATAAGGTTTATAGGTACTCATGCTGAATATGAAGGATAAATGCTAAAGAGGTATAATTATGGAAATAAATATGATTAAAACTGAAAAAGATTATGAACGTGCTTTAGAAAAAATAGACATTTTACTTAATGCTGATGAAACCTCAGAAAATACAGAGCAACTAGAAATACTCTCTATTTTAGTTGAGGATTATGAAAACAAGAATTATAAGATAGAAGCACCAGACCCTATAGCGGCAATTAAATTCAGGATGGAACAGCTAGGCCTTTCACGTAAAGATTTGGAAGAAAGTATAGGTTCTAGGGGAAGGGTAGCTGAAGTGTTTAGCAGAAAGAGAAATCTAACCTTGCCAATGATCAGAAAATTACATAAAAATCTAGGTATTCCAACAGATATTTTAATTAATGAAACAAGGAAAAAGTCAGCTTAATATTTTTTATTTAAAAGAATCTTGGGTTGTCTTCTCCAAGGTTTAAGTTAACCTGGAGGAATGGAGAAATTATATATTTATGGTTAATAAAAACCATAAAGTTTTTAGTTTTTTAGGAAAAAATAATAATCTCCTTGAAGATTCTTGCTAATTGATATAATTTGCGCTTTCAATTAATAGTTGAAAGCATGAATAAATTACCATCTTTAGATTTGGAATTTTCTGAAAATGTAGCTACTACGCAAATTATTGCCTTAGGGAATTTGATAGGCGATGTGTTATGGTTGTTGGAAGTGGAGATGCTTAAAAAAAGTGGAAATATTCCTTACGTGCAGAAAATTAATAAGTTAATCGACTTCTACGCAGAGCGGTTTGATGAGTTACTTGTAAAACAGGAAACAGGTATGCTTGAGGAGATGGAAAATCTTTTTAAGATATTATTAAGTGATTTAGAGAGAATAGCTAATAATAAACGGTTTAAGATTTCTTTCTGCTAAGTTTGGTAAAAAGCTTAAAGCAGAAAATAACTACAGACTCATCCATTGAAATTAATCAATCACGATTTTTGTTGAAGTTGTAGTAAAAAAGTTTATTTATTATAGTAGCTATAAGTGATTTAAAATATTTTATCTATGAGCATATTTGACAAGGAGTTATTAATAAAAGCGGTAAAGGATTTTGATAAATTTACTAAAAGTCAAAAGGCTTTATTGGTGTTAATTATAGAATTTTCAGAAGAAAATACAGCAAATATCTCGATTGAATCGTTATCTAAAATATCTGGCTTTAGTAAGACTATTATATATAAAAGTTTAAATAAGCTAGAGCATTTAAACTTTATTACAAGAGAAAAACAACCTAATGAAAAAATAGGTTATATAAAATATAATCCTACTACCTTTAAACCTATTTTAGATTTTTATGCTAAAAAGCAACAATTCTTACCTAAAAAAGTTTACTAGAAAGTTTTATTATAGTTGACTTATAAGTTTACTCATGATATACTTACCATACAAGGCATAAAAAAACGCCTGAAGTTGGAGCTTCAAACGTTTTTATGTCTTATGACTGAGGATATTTAAGCCGTCGAAAGTATAAATATCCTCATTAATTCAACAACTCACCTTTAACAGGAGAATTATATGGATAATACCAACAATTCCGCCTTAAGTAAAGATATAATCTTTGGGGCAAAAAATCACGCCAATATCAATTCCACATTTAACAGTCCATCAACCTTAGAAGAACTAAGTATTGCCAAGGCTATAGAAACTTTAAATAAAATACTACTCCCTACCAAAGAAGCGGTACAAGTATTTTCTAATCTTGAGAAAGCAAGAGAAGCTGCAAAAATCTTTAATCAGCGGAAAGCTACAGAATTACCAACTAATATAACAGCAACGCCTAAGTTCCATGAGGCTAAAAGTGAAAGTGTTGAGTTATCTGATTCTGCTAAGGAAACTTTTACAAGAATCGGAGCTAGGGCTAGAGAAGCGTTTATAGAAGATCAAATAGAGCGGGCTATTGTTTATAAAATTGATTATGAAGGCTACGGGGATGATTATTATAGACTTATGCAGGACATTGACCAGTATGAATTTTTACTAGAGAAAGCTGATGAACTAGATATTAACTGGGATGCTAGCGAGTATGACGCTATAGCTTTAGAACAGTTAATTGAAGAACGTGAAGAGCAAGCAAGAAATGAAATAAACGAGCTTCGTTGGAGCTATTTTACTTCAAGGGGGGTAACGGTATGAATAAGCAAAACTATACTGCTATATTTAGTCACTATGTTCCGATTGATTATGAGCCTTACTATGTTTTTACTACTGATAAGGCACTTTTAGTTAAGTGTAATGATTACCCCGACATGATCGGGGAATTAAATGCCTATAAAAAAGTAAATCTTGCTGCTGAAATCCAAAAAATATGCAAGGGCGGAGTGATACTTAAAAACGTGGAATGGAGGCTACCAGATGAGTAATAGAGAACAATTTTTACTTGATCGTAAATCTGAAATAGAAAACTTGTATTATAATTCTTTCAAGACTCAAGAGGAGATAGGAAATATTTTTCAAGTTTCCCAAAAAGTAATTTGGCGCTTTATGAAGCGGCATGGTATTAAAGCCCGTATAGCTGCCAAGAGAGACCAGTGTGGCGTTAAAAATCATATGTGGAAAGGGAATAATATATCTTATAAGGCCTTTCATCAAAGAGTAAGAAGTATCAGAGGCAATCCTACAAAATGTATAAAATGTAATATTACGGAGGGGAGATTAGAATGGGCTAGCATAAGTAAGCAGTACCATGATCCAAATGATTATCAAGCAATGTGCGTGCCGTGTCATAGAAATCATGACTTGTTTTTAAGAGGACAATTAGTAACAAAAAAATGTCCTGTTTGCCAAAAAGAATGGCTTATTAGGAAAAGTCTAGAGCATCAAGTTTGTTGTTCTTGTAAGTGTGCAGGAAAATTTAAATCAACTAAAATAAATCCTGAACAGGTAATAAGTTTATATAAATCTGGGTACACACAAAAACAGATTGGGCAAAAATATAACCTTAGTCCAAAACCAATCTCACGTATTTTAAAGAAATATAATATTCAAACAATATATAAAGCTCCACCAAACAAAATTTTACACAAGATTAATCCAGAAGAAGTAAAGCATTTGTATTTAAAAGGGATGAACCAAAAGTCTATTGCAAAGATATTTAATGTTTCCAGCAGTTTTATTAGTAAGTTTTTTAAAATACACAATATTCCATCAAGGAATACAGGAACAAAGGAGTTTTACAATGTACAAAAGTAAAGAACAATGGCTTTTAGAGCGTAAAGTTTATTTAGGTGGGTCTGAAAATTGCCCCTATCATGAACCTATCACCATACTCTACTCCTTTAGACGTTTACAGAGAAAAAATGAACCCACAGGTGATTTATGAAGAAGAAACTGAGGATTTAAAACGTGGTAAAAGGGTGGAGAGATATATTCTGCAGGAATACTGCGAGGTTAATGACTGTAAGCTTGAAGTAAATTTACCTACCGTGATTCACCCAGAATATCCGTTCATGCGGGGTAATATAGATGCAAAGGTAGTCGGTCAAAATGTTATTGTCGAGGCTAAATCCACAAAATCCCCAGTTGTTAAATGGGAAGAGGGAATACCTGAGTATTACAGAACCCAAGTTGCATATTACGCAATGCTTTCTGATGCCGATAGGGTAGATGTACCTGTATTGTTTAGTAACTGGCAATATGCGTGTTTTACTTACTGGCGGGACTCGGAATTTGAAGATCGTATCAAGAGAGCTGTTATAGATTTCTGGAATAATCATATTATAGCTGGCATTCCGCCTGAGCCGTCAAATCCTGTTGAGCTCCAAGAAGTTTATCCAAAAATAGAGGATGCAAAGACAATCAAAGCAGATAATGAAATCAGGGAAAAGGTTAGTTTATGGCAAGAAGCTTCAATTAAACGCAAGGAGCTAGAGAAACAAGAAGAAAAGCTAAAAATTGAAATTCAAAGATTTATGGGTGATGCGGGTATCCTTGATGCTGGTTTTTGTAAAGTAGCCTTAAAAGAAAGAACATCAAGCAGGCTTGATATCAATAGTTTAAAGGCAACTATGCCTGAGCTCTATAAGGAATATTCAAACGATAATACATATAGAATCTTACAAATTATAGGAGGCTAAGCAATGAGCGCAGTTATAACGAATGATAATCATTTAGTATCGGAACAAAACAATATAACATCTTTTTCACAGGAAGATTTAGCTGTAAGTTCAAATGTTAGTATATTAAATGCTTCAGGTGAACTAACGGAACAAGAAAAAGTAGTCGAAGCAGTGCCAAAACCAAAAGACGGAATATACGAATTGTGTAATGCAAGAAAAGACAAATTACTGCCGTTTTTAAATAACAACGCACTGCTTTTTGAAAAGCTGGCTAGGTCTTTTGCGTGGGAAATCAACACTAACGATAAATTAAGGATATGCAGTCAGTTATCGATCATCAATGCCTTTTATAAATGCTGTGAGTACGGACTAGACCCTGCCTCTTCGCTCGGGCAGGCATGGCTTATTCCTTATAAGTCAACAATTGACCTGCAAATAGGCTATAGAGGATGGCTTAAACTGCTTTTTAGTAATCCGCTTGTGTCTAACGTTTACTCTTATGGGGTTTATAAGGACGATTTCTTTGAGTACGAACTTGGGATGAACCCTAATATTAAGCATATTCCGTCTAAAGAGAAGCAGCATAAGGATAACCTTGTTGCAACTTATGGAGTGGTAAAGCTAAAATCAGGTGAAGCGCAAATAAAAGTGTGTTTCAGGGATGAGATTAACGAAAGTATGGAAAGTTCCCGTAGCTCACATAAACCGGATTCGCCTTGGGTAACTCACTTTGAAGCTATGGCGTTAGTAGTTCCTATTCGAAAACTAGGGAAGAATCTAGGTTTGCCGCTAAGAATTGAAGACTTTGATGAAAATATTAATTAAGGAATAGGTTATTAAGATGTATAACAAAATAGAAATAGAACACAATTTTGAACAACTGGTTAAAAATGTGATGAGAGACACAACTTTAAGCCAACAGGATATAACAAATTGGCTAATTAACGAGGGCTATTCAAGTTATTTTTTTTGTAATTCGTATAAGGATTTAATCAATGATGTGTTTCACGAGTATAAAATTAATTAACTTATAACAGAGATACGTTAGACAACTGTAAGATATTAAGTACCATATCAAACAAAATGATTTTAAAAGGTCATCCAGTGAACAACAATAACAATATAAAATATAAGATAAATAACCATAAGAAAAAGTTCTTAGATTATTACATTCTAGGATTTTTGTTACTCATATTTTTTATAAATTGTAGTTATTTGACATATAATCATTTATTAGAGGTAACCAAAGAGAAGTCAGAAACTTTTATTGAAGGTAGCTGTGATGGAATCCTTAATATTATAGCCACCGATCTAAAATTAATTTTAAGTTCACATCAGAATATTACTAGAACTTCTTTAATAAAAAATTATGCAGTAATAAAAAAACAGGTTTATAATAATAATTCAGTAATAGGTAATGTAATTTCTGTTAACAGGAAGGGAGAAAATGTAATTATTGATTTACAACCAATAACTTCATTAGTTCATTCCATTTTAAATAAAAACTTTTTTTATAAGATCATTTTTAATGGTAATACAATAATATCAAATATTGAAGATAGAGAATTTGTATATTCAAAAACCCGTCGAATTGATACAGAACATAGTATTACAGTAAAATTGGATTATAAGCCTACTTCCTTATACTTGCAAAAGTATCGTGAAGAATTTAATAACCAATTTTTGACAGTGGTTTTTGCTTCAGGACTAAGTATTTTGTTAATTGGACCAATACTATTTTACTTTACGAAAAAGAAATACAAGCTTAAAGAAGCTAATACCGAACTGCTTATAGCTTATAAAGCTGCTCAATTAAATATTAGTTATATAAAAAACTGCCAGCAATTAGAACAGCAAAGTATATTACCGATAATATTATCTGTCAAAAGCCATAATATTAATAAGGTTGAATTGTTGCTGATAATGGAGGAAATTAAAGCTTATACACTAGCTTATACTGCAAGATGCCATTACCAATTTGAATTGGAGCTAATATCGGAGGTAAAATTTTTACAGATAAATTTTGATGGGATAATATTAAAACAACTTATTATAAGTTTGCTTTATAATATCTTGTATTTTATGAGAGGAGGGAAACATATAAAACGTTTTTCAGTTAAATTTACCAAAGATAGTATAAGTTTCATATACGATTCATTTGCGGCAAATGAAGAACATATGATAAACTGGTCTAAAGGTTTGTTCCAACATCTTGCCAATCCATATATTTTAGATTGTCAGGGGGTATTTCAGTTAATTAAAAACTGTAAATTAAATTATGAAATTATCCCTAGTCAGGGCAAAAATGAAATAATAATTTTTTTAGAACAAAAAGGAGATGTAGGGCGTGTTATCCGGTTTAAAAATTAGTAACCTGCTTGTATTAGGTTTTTGTATTCTGTACATGAAAACGGCTTGCGGAGTAGTTCAAAATAGGCGTTTAAATGATCAAATCGTTAATCCGGTCAAGTTTTTTGTAGATAGAGACAGCGAATCAGCTAAAGTACTATATAATTTACAGGAATATAATACTGTTAGTATTGTAGGTTTAACTAATATAGGTAAAACCGAAATAGCAAGAAAATACGCCGTTCTAAATAAAAATCGTTATGATTTAATATGGTTTTTTGATTCCAGTCTGGATTTAAATGAACAATTTGTTGCCTTAGCTACAAAGATTAACAAAACCTTATTACTAGAGGATCAATATAAAATTTCGGAAGAGGTGTATAGTGCTAAACAAGAGGTAATGCAATATCTTACAAAAACAAATAATTGGTTGTTAGTATTTGATAATTTAAGGCTAAACCAAAATAGCAAGTTGATGGATATAATAAATTGGAAACATAATGGACATATTATTATCTGTTCTCAGGACTCCAAGGGTTTACCTAATGTTATTTATGTTCACAAGCTTACAAAAGAACCTGCATTAACTCTTTTACAAAAAATATTTAGTAAGGAGAAACAAAATCAGGAAGTACTCGAAAAATTGATTGATGTCTTTGACGGTTATCCAGGTTCTATTGTGCGTGGTGCGTTATTACTTAAAGAAAATAACTATCTTTCTTTAGATGAGTACAAGAGTATATTATCAAAATCTTCAAATCCAATGAGGACACATATGGAATTAGTATTAGATTTGCTTACTGATAGTGATAAAGAAACATTGAAGCGTATTTCTGTACTGAATAATCAGAATTTTTCTAAAAGTTTTTTAAAAATAGTTAGTAACAATCCTGAATCAGTAGGAGAAAATTTATATAATCTTAATAGATTTGGATTAATAAAAAATACATACCACGACAAAAAAAACTTTTTTGAAATGCATGATGCGGTAAGGGATAGTGTACTGCAGTTCTATACGGAGGAAGAAATAAAGAGGGAACTAACGGACATAATTAATAAATTAAATAAAATAATGCCGCAAGGGGTAACAAGTAGATATGCTTTTATTAGCAGTGATTCCAGTATCAAGTCAAATTTGGAGGTATTATTAGAAAATGCAGAAAAATATAAAGTTGATATTGATACAATATTAGAACTTAGAAAAAATTTAATAGATCACTATGTGGTATCTTTAGATTACTATAACTCAGAGAAGATGAAGAACTGGCTTGAACAAAAAGAGGAGGCTGGTTTAATTAAATTGGATAAAATAAGTGATACTACAAAAGTAAACTATGCGTGGTATTTAACTAATATAGGAATATATGAAGATTTTGCTAAATCACAATTTGTTAGCGCATTATCTTATTTGAGTAAAGCAAATCACGTAATAAAGGATATACAAGGTCAAGCTGAGCTGAAGTCAACAATATTATTTCAAATTGCTCAAACTCAGGTTTTTGGAGGAGATATAACAGGATCAGAAGAAAATATGGCTATCGCAGATAAGGTTATGCTTGATCACCCCAATTCAGATTTTGACATGGGTCTGTATTGGTTTATAAGAGCCAGAATTGATTTTGCTAAAGGGAATTACAAAGAGGCATTAACATGTATAGATAATACTATCAAAGCAGATGTGGATTTACCTCAAGATACCTTTACGGCGCCTCCTTATATACTGAAATCTGAAATACTAAATTTTATGAAAGAATATAATAAAAGTTATGAAATTATTAAAAGAATCCAAAAACAGGAAATATCCAGTGGCCATGCTGATCATGAGATTCATGCTAGAATACTTACTCAGTTATCAAATGCTGAGTTGGGATTAGGGCTAAAGCAAGAAGCATTAAATAATGCGAATAAGGCTTGTGATATTTTCCAAAATCAAGCAGATAAATATAAAATTGACAATATTGTAGATACTGACTTTGCTGCCGCATTAGTAACTCAAGGAAATGCATTGGCGGCAAGTGAAAAATATGATGAAGCGTTATTATCCTATAATCAGGCTGAATCGATTTATTTCAAGAGATACGGTGATAACTACAATAAAATGGATGATATTAATTATTTATTATCCCAAGGGGCAAAGGTATCATGTATAGCCAAGAATTCTTTTTGGAAAAAACACTTTTATGACCAACTTGTAAACAATTTTGATTTAAATCACCCAAGAATAATAGAGGTTGAAAAATTATGTCAAAAATCAGGTATCTAAACTATCAAGAGAATAGTATTTCATTATAGACCATTTTACAAATTGATTATCAATACTCGTGTTATTAAATTGTTCTGCGTAAGAATAAACTTCTAGAATTAGAATGAAAATTGCTTCATAGCTTATTTTAATGTTTTCAGGTAATAACTGGATTTCTTCGATAACTTTTTGACAGGCCTCGAGCAATAATTTGTAATTATTAACGTAATGAATATTTTTAGTATCTTCGATTAGTTCTTTATAATCTACATTAAGAGTTTTTGCTATTTTTTGGAGCAAATCAACGGATGGGTTAGTGCTTTTTCCACTAAATATGTTGTAAATATTTCTATTAGTACCGGCTTTACGCTCTAAATCTTGTAATTTCCATCCCCTTTCTTGTAGGATTCTGGTTATATTTTCTCTTAATAATTTAGAGCTCATTTTTTAAAATAAATCCATTTCTATAAGATTTCAACTTGACAAGTATTGTTAATAATAAGAATATATAATCCTATTAAGATTATATATTCTCTAATATCTGTATAACAATGTTACATAAATGATTAAAACTATATATACCATTTTATCAATACCAAAACTATAAAAGTTTTATAAAAATTAAAAAACCACCCGATGCACACAGTCGCCAAACTAATTGCATCAGGGTGGTTAGTACAACTCACATATTGAACATGAGAATAATATGAACATACCAGAAAAGAACTGCCTGCACAATAATATATATGTGCCAAGGCTGAGAGTTATCCAAAGTGATTCGCTTTTTATCCCGAATTGGTTTTATAAAAAGGTTTTACTACCTAGCGGTAGAACTGATTTAACAGGAGTTCATATTCTTGCTGAGTTGTTATCTCTACAGCAAAGAAAGAGGTGTAGTGACTCTGATTTTGAACTTCGAGACTGTTTTAGGTATTTCTGGAGCAAATTCGGTATTCGAAGACCCACTTTGCAAAGAGCATCATTTCGTTTACAGGATCTGGGGCTGGTTACCCGTATGTTTTATTCTACGGCGGCCATTCCAGAGAGGAAATTTCTCAAGGAACTTTCCTTAAAACTTAATATCGCAAAAATTAATTCTTTATCTGATGATGAAGGAGGGTCGTCATGAACTCTTCTTTTATTACTTGTGGTAAGGCCTTTAAACCCGGTGATGTCATTATTCATAAATGGTACAAACAGTTTTGTCTTGAAGATGGGAATCCTGATCTGGTGGCAATAACCATCCTTGGCGATATTGTTGCTTGGTATCGAAACGGTACAAATAACCATTACGGCGAACTTACGCCAAGACTCCATGGGCATTCTCTTTATCTTTCCTATAATTACTATGAGCAGAAGTTTGGTTTTCGTGAAGATAGAGTAAGAAGAGCCTTAACCCGTTTATATGCGCAGAATATTTTAAAAAGAAGTTTTAAAAATATTTATGTTAAAGGCCAGAGGCTCAATAAACTGGTTATTGACCTTGATGCAGATTTTTTTAAGTCATGTTTCATTGATCCCGAACTTGATATCAGAGGAATAAGAGAGGAGAAAAAATCATACCGTTTGCACCAGTGCGACGATCAAATAAGTACAAAAACTATTTTTATAAAAAATAGATCTAACGTGCCTGCGCACGAATCTAATTTTTGCAAAAATTCCTTTGTAGAAGAAAAATCTACTCAAACAATATCTGTATTACCTGTAAGAGGTTTTAGCCTTGCTTCTTTTTATCCTTTAAGTCAATCTGAGGCCGCAAAACTACAGGCATTATGCGGCCGGGGGTTTTTAGGCAATGCTATTAACGAAATACTGCTTAGCATATCGAAACGCTTAACTGATCGCTTCTTCAAAAGCAAAACGGCTTTCATGAACTATATGGCTAAGGCCTTAACTTACGAAAAGCGAGATGCCGTAAAAATCAGTAATAGAGCTTTCAGGATTAGAGCCAATATAAGCAACGATGAAATCATAAAACAGCAAAAAGAA
>JACCDN010110562.1_pt1 | contig 18610 bp, 19 predicted proteins | sample 7441691 | NCBI WGS metagenome assembly JACCDN01 (sample SAMN15323439, study PRJNA562643) | freshwater metagenome | isolation source: river surface water | place: USA:Blue River Watershed | collected 2017-08-16
CATCGGTTGCGCAGGCAGCGATTTCTCCAGCGCGAAGCGCCTCAACCAAGTCTTCTTGGTTCACAACTTCTCCCCTGGCAACGTTGACTAGATAGGCATCACTTCGCATCTTTCGAAACGCTTCTTGATCAAAGAGAAATCGTGTTTCGGTGGTCAGAGCGCACGCGACAAAAATAAATTTCGCTTTTGATATCTCACCGCTGAAGCTTTCGAAGCCCAGAACTCTTTCGCAACCCTCCAACGGTTCCCTAGGGTGCTTCCTCACAACCGTCACTTTAGATCTAAAGGGTTTGAGAAGGTCAACGAGAACCTGAGCGATACCGCCTCCACCAACTATCAGAACGTCTTCATCAAAGAGCGAATCCGCGAATTTCTTTCCCCAAGACGTTGCTCTCACCCGCTCAGGAATTACTCGGCCCAAAGCCAACGCAAGAGTCAGTGCATGCTCGGCGACTGGTTCGGAGTATGCGCGCTTGGCGCTTGTGAAAGTAAAGGGAAGTTTGAGAATGTCGGCGAAAGCATCAACACCGGCGAAGGGCAACTGTATCCATTCGAGCTGCGGGTTCTGCTCGAGTAATTCGCGCAACTTTTCTGGAGCCGAGTAATCAGTCCAAACCAAAGCTCGCACATCACTTGAGATCGGGGAAACTCGTCCCCCCGCTTTTTCGATTGCCTCTTGATAGGCGGGGAATTGCTTGGGCTCCAAGGCGACCAAGTTATTCATAAGCTCTCGCTTTCCGCTAGGCCTCGAATTTCACTCTATCCCAGCTACCAAAGAGTTTTTCTCTGCTTGAATTGTCAAATGACCTGGGAACTAGCGATAGCTGTCTCCACTTTTGGCTTTGTCACTGCAATCACCCCGGGGCCAAACAATACGTACCTGCTTGCCGCCGGAGCGAACTTTGGAGCACGTCGCTCCTTGGTTTTTGTAAACGGAATCATGCTCGGTCTTGCATTGATGCTCAGCGCAATTGGCTTAGGACTAGGGGCAGTATTCCTTGCAGTACCGTTGATTTATGAAGTACTGAAATATGTAGGACTCGCTTACATCGTCTTTCTTGCGTACAAGGTAATTAGATCTGGATACAAATCTGGCCCCGATAAAGTCGATGCTCCCAAGTTTTTCCGATCAGTATTGATGCAATTTGTGAACCCCAAGGCGTGGGTTGCTTGCACATCTTTTATGGCAAGTTACGCACCGGTAGATCTAGGTTTTCTCCCGGTAGCCATTTGCGTTGGCCTATTTCTTGTATTCACTTACCCCGGTGCTGTCGCATGGGCAATCATGGGTCAGGGAATATCTAAAATTTTGACCAATCCGCTAAAACTAAAAGTCTTTAACTGGACAGCAGGACTACTGCTGGTCGCTTCAATGATTCCGGCCCTCTTTATCTAATGATTAAATTCGTTGTATCTGGAGAGGTCATAGAGTGGCGAGGGCCATCACCTTTTTACTTTTTACCCACTCCGCCGGAAGTGACTTCTGAGATCGAGGTTCTAAAGCGCGAACTCACTTATGGCTGGGGTGTCATCCCCGCTGAGATTACTTTGGGAGAGATAACCGTGAGTACCTCACTTATCCCCCGCGATGGAAGCTTCTATATTCCGCTCAAGGACGCAGTTCGAAAACCCAATGGCGTAAACGCTGGTCAGAAAATCAAGGTCACTCTGGAGCTTGGGTAACGCGCTTGTAAACCCTGCCGTAAGGGTCGCGCTGAAGATGGCCCATCTGCACCAAGGTTCGCCTCACGAGAGCAAAGTCATCAAGGTAGGCCTTCAGAATCTCATTGAGCTGAGGCTCTGAGTATTCGACTCCAAATTCAAAGGCTTCTAGGAGCTCCAGAGACAGCTGGTCCTTTTTGGAGAGCTTTGATGGAAGTCGCGTGATTCTGCCCTGGGGGTCCTTGTAGGCAGAAAAATCTCTAAGTTCGAGCACAGGCTAAAAATAGCAGCAGTTTGATTAACTAAATGTCAGAGCAAGCATGGTGTTCCATGTGAGAGTTCTTTACAAAACCTGTTGACTAAGACTCTGATTCTTGCTGTTCGACTGGGCTTGGGTCTTGTTCAGGATCTGAACCGCTCTCAGGTTTATCTTGACCTGGAAGGAGGCCCAGCATCCTTCTGTACGCATCGTACGAATCAGCCGGTACAACACCACTCGCTATTAGACAGTCAACTTCTTTCATATCTGAGACTGTTCCTGCCACGCAATAACAATCCCCATCTAATTCAGAAGACTTTCCTACCTCTTGACACTGGCGGAGAGTTGGCTGATTCTGAACCTCGTCTTCTGAACCAAAGATGCTTTTTTTGTAAGATTCATATTCACTTTTCGGAACAATGCCACTCTCGACTAAACAGTCAAGTTCTTGAAGATTTGAGAGATCGCCTTCAACACAAAAACAATCTGCTCCCCACTCTGATGTCTTACCAATGTCGGAACAGATAGGGCTATTTGAGTCAATTTGTATGTCTAAGGTACTGGATCCAATTCCTATTGCAACGGCAGTGCCACCCAAGAGGAAAACCAAGCCCAACAGGAAAGAGGTCGCGGCCTTGGCCAATCTTTTTGTGCCCAATTTTTCTCCTGACGTTTCTCAGTTTAGGACTTAAGGTGCCTTGGGCCAGAATTAATTTTGGTTCCAGCTTTGGTTTGCTAAGACTGGCAAGATTTCGGACAAGCGAATAGCCCCTCTCAAGCAGGGCATTTATTTCGACCGATTAGCTAATCGGGGTCAAAAAAGTTTGTCATTGGCGCCCAACAGCGTTGTGGACTCGGCACAGGTGTTACTTGAACCCACGGAATGATCCGGGAAAGAATCTAACCAAAAGTGCGCCCCCTGGGACTTGAACCCAGAACCCACTGATTAAGAGTCAGTTGCTCTGCCGATTGAGCTAGAGGCGCAACAGCCTCAAAGCTTAGCAGCTGAACTTTGGCCAGGGAGGGACCAAAGGGACTTTGATGGGGTTGAATTTTCAGCAAAAATTAACTTTTGGTTTGTAGTCTGGATTGGTCAAAGAAGGATCAAGAATGACTATCGAAAAGCTTCAAAAGGGCGAGAACGCTCCTGTATTTGAGCTTCAGAATCAGAATGGTCAAGTTTTTAGTTTCAAGGGGCCTTTAGCAAGGCCCGCCATCATCTACTTTTTCCCGGCCGCGGGCAGCCCCGGTTGCACCAAAGAGGCAGCTGATTTTCAAGACCACATTGAAGAATTCAACGCTGCAGGTTACGAAATCATTGGAATTTCACCAGATCCGGTTGAGCGCCTGAAGGATTTCCAGGAGGCTCACGAGCTCACATTCGACTTACTGAGCGACCCGGACATGAAGGTGCACAAGCTCTACGGAGCCTTCGGTGAAAAGTCAATTTACGGTCGCCTCTACAAGGGCGTGCTTCGCTCAACCATGATCATCGACAGCCAGGCCAAGATTCAAGAAGCGCTCTATAACGTGAAGGCGACCGGTCACACGCAAATGCTGCTTCGAAAGATAACCAGCTAGCTCCTTCTAAAACCATCTCTCAGGGATTTGGTGAAAAGAAGAAACAAACAAATAGCACTGGGAAGTAACAAAGCAAATCCAATTAGTGGGCTTCCATAGATTCCGGAAAATGATGCGGCAGCGATTGAACCAATCAGTAATTGCAAAACAATTGCCGCAGTTCTACTCCAATAGCGAAGCCTAAATAGACCTAAAGAAATATTTGAAACCCACAACGCTGTAAAGAACAAGAAGCCTGCAAGAAATAGCGAGGCCACTAAATTCGCATAATCACCACTGAGAATTGCGAATACGGATTGTGCAAAAAGCAGCCAAATTCCTAACGCCTCCATACCAATCAATGCAACAGAAATCAACAGATTTTTAGGCTTTTCTGGGCCAATTTGGGTATTGATTTTCGCTCCTTGCTGTGACACCATTTTCGGGTACATCGAAGACTCTACCCATCAAATTTTGAGTAGATTCCCGTTCACTTAGGAATAACAGAACACTATGGATATGCAGTGGCTAAACCAGGCCCGATGCCTAAACGAAGACCCAGAGCTTTTCTTTCCGGTGGGTAACACTGGACCAGCTCTAGAGCAAATTGAGCAGGCAAAATCCATCTGTCGTCAATGCAACGTCTCGGCTCAGTGCCTCGAATATGCCATAAAAGAAAACCAGGACACTGGTGTTTGGGGCGGACTCTCTGAGGACGAAAGGCGCTCCCTCAAGCGCCGCTATGCTCGTGCCCGCCGCGCTGGCTAAACCGGAATATCGATAACCACTTTGGTGCCGCCACGAATTGGTGAGGTCCAAAGAATCTTTCCCCTGAGTTCGGACTCAACCAAAGATCTAATGATTTGAGTTCCTAGGCCAGAACCCACTTTTCCTTCGGGGAGCCCTGATCCATCGTCGGTGACCGTAACGGTCATGTGGTTCTTCTCACGAGTCACGCTGACCGAGACCGTTCCACTCTTGTCTCCAAGACCGTGTTCAACCGCATTGGTTACAAGTTCGGTAAGCGCGAGCGCTAATGGAGTCGCGCGTTCTGCAGCCAATTCCCCAAAAGTTCCCTCGAGTTGAGTCTTGACTGTGGCGTGATACCCGGCGGCCGTCTCGGGAACAAGGGTCAGAATTCGTTGGAAAATGGCATCGAATGAGATTTCCTGTTCAATCCCCTCTGACAACACATCGTGAACCACTGCAATCGCGTTCACTCTTTGCATAGCCCTATTCAAAGAGTCCTTGACCTCTTGCGACTTTGATTGACGCGACTGAATTCGAAGTAGCGAAGCGACAGTCTGCAAATTGTTCTTTACCCGGTGATGAATCTCGCGGATAGTCAAATCCTTGGTAATTAGCTCACGTTCGTTGTCTCGAATCTGAGTCACATCCCGACACAGAACTATCGCTCCGGTTCTTTCGCCCCGACTGATGACTGGTATCGAGCGCAGGGCAACGGTTTGGTTTTCAAACTCTAGATCAGTGCGCCAAGCACCCTTTCCAGTGAGAACCAGCGGCAATCCCTCATCAACCGTCGTTAGTTTCTTCTGCGCTGGGGTAACTGACTCTGCCAAGAGTCTTCCCTCAAGTTCACCTTCGACTCCGGCCCGATTGAAAACCGAAAGGGCGTTGGGGGAAGCAAATAGAACGCGACCGGATTGATCAAGCCTGATTAGCCCGTCGGGTGCTCGTGGGGAGCCGCTTCGCTGCAGGCCACCCTGAGTACTTGGAAAATCACCCGAAGCCACCATTGCTAGGAGCTCGTTTGCGCAGGAGAGGAAATTCAGCTGCAACTTATTGGGAATTCTGGGCTCGCTCAAATTTGTGTGGCGAGTAATGACTGCTAAGGGTTTAGAGCCTTCTTTTTTGTCAGCGGCAAATACTGGGAAGGCAGCCAGCCTGGAAGTAAGGCCTTCAAACTCTAAGAAGCCCTCTGGAATGGCAGGCTCGCCACTCTCCCATGCCTGATCGATGACCTCTTGCCAGTCAGCTCGGGGGTTGTTCCCAACGATGTCTCTGAAAAAAAGTGTGGCAGCGGCAGATGGACGGGCATGAGCCATGGCCTTCATCTGAGCCCTATCAGGAACCCATAGCACCAAGTCTGCAAACGCGACGTCGGCAATAAGTTGCCAATCGGCAAGCACCAGCTGAAGCCAGGCAGCGTTGGTGGAATCCTGTTTGCTCACATCAGCCGAGTTTAGTCGTCAGACTCCACTAGGTGTCTGGCTAGTTTGACTATCGCCTCCCTTGCCTTGGATGTTCGGCTAGCGAGCCACAAAGGTTGTCCTCTCAACATTCCCGAGTCGAAAGCTTGTTGATCCCACGGAATCCAAAAATCAACTTTGACCTGACCAAAGCGATCTAGAACGTCAGATATTTGTTGACGAAAATTTTTCCCCAAGACCGAACTTCTGTATGCATTTGCTATAACGAGTGGGTTTCCTGCAAAGTCCTGCAAGGACCAAATCAACCTATTCACACCTATGGGGTCGGCCTGGAAGAGCATAAAAGTTGTAGTGCAGTGGCGTGCCAAAAATTCAGTCGCGATATTCCTTGCACTATCGGCATCGGCTCGAACTAGGCCGCCCTCCAAGTCACTAGCTAAATCAAAAATCGTGAAGTCGAAGGTCAAACTTGTAGCTTCCAGGATTTTGGAAAGCCTTTGCTCGCTAACTTCAATCCAGCGGTTAGGATTTCGAAGACCGGGGAGAAATCGGAAATTTGTGCCATCCACTTCTAGCGGCTCAGTAATTTCAATCAACTTATTCGAATCCAAGCGATCCTGGTTAGCCATTCTCAGTGCAGTGGTAAGGGTGGACTGCTTCGCGGGATTCGCTAGAAACGCACTGAGGCTCGGTGCCTTGGTATCGAGGTCAGCTAACAGGACGCTATGCCCCAACAGTGCCAACTCCATTCCCAAATTCAGGGCTAGCGAAGTCTTCCCGGATCCTGGGGTGCCCCAAACTGCTATTGACCTTCCGGCGGTTGCTCGAACGGTCACAACTTCTTCGGACTTTGAATCCAGTGCGACGGTTTCTAGCATCAAAGTCCACTTGCCACTAGGTAGATAGGATGCTCCATCGCAATTGCCTCCAACAAGGTTGAGATGTTCTCCTGGGGAATCAGCAACTCGTAGTTGCCTGATTCATCGGCAAATAAACCCTCGGGCTGTGTTATGGCTGCCACCTCCGCCTCGGCCACAAGAGCGGCCGGAGCGTATTGCTGACCCTGTACCTTCGGCACTGTCCATATTTCCACGAATGAACCGGGGCCAATCTGGGAGCTGGGAGTAACCGAAGGGGTCAGCTTGACTGAAGAGAACCCCAGTGGAAGCTCAAGGGTAATTGCGCTTCTGGGTATTAGTTCTCCAACTCCAACAAACCTAGAAACGACCTGACCGTCCAAAATCTCTGATGGCGATAGGTAGAGATTCGATGCCTCCCCCAGGTTCATTTCAATTGCAATTACATGCTGGGCATTCAACTGAGTTCCATAGGTCAAGGGTGACTTTGCAACTAAATACTCAGGAAGTGGGCGGGTGTAACCCCAAATCAATATTGAGATAGTGGTCGCAAAGACAGTAATAATCAAGACTGAAAGTTTTGATATTCGTTTGCGACCTAGTCTTGCCATTTCTCCTCCAAAGAGGAGTCAAACAAAATTCCATAAGTTCGAAAATCAGTTATCCACAGTCCCTAGAGAAACTTCACTAAGCGCATTCATGTTTAGCCAAACTCGCCCGGTTGCAATTTCTAGGCAAATCCAGATATCAGAAACGGCAATGAGCCAGCCCTGAAGCACTTGTCCTGAATTGATAACGGAGATTTTTTTTGGAAGATTTAGGGATAGAAAAACCTCTAAGAGAGATTTATTCGTTTTTGTAGGCAACTCATGCGACCTGAGAATAAAGTCTTTGGCAGTGAGCAACTTCCAGCTCAACTTTTCTCGACCGATTAAGTACCCATCCCCAATAAAACAATATTCAAATCGAAAAGAACGTTCCGGTTCCCTGATGGAAGTCACGTAATAGTCGATTGGCGAATGGCAAAGATTAGAGAAAAAACTTTGATCTTGCATCTCGTCATTCTGGGGGACATGAAAATTGAGACCAAAAAGTTATCCACAATCGATAAATCTCTCTTTCGCAGAGAGTTGTGTGGGTAGAAAATTCTGAATCAAACGAAGGGGGAACAAATGGAAAGTGAAAAGCAGACTCGACTCACCACAGAGCAATTGATGGCAACAATCGGCACTGCCTACATAGAGGTTCTTGCCGGACTAAGAAGGCCCGAGCAACTAGCCAGGTGGCTTTCAGACAAGGCGTATTTTGAGTTATGCGAGAAAGCCAAGAAAGCTGCTCGCTCCAGGCAGGTCACTGGAGAAAAAGAACGACCACATGTTGTGCTGCGAAAGAGCAGGACGTTCCTAACTGATGCCGATGCTTACCAGGGAGTGGTCTTGGTGAAGATTTCAGGTGCCACAAAAGCACTCTCAATCAGAGCAAGGGAGATTCACAACAGATTTCGCGTCACCGATCTGGAGCTGATCTAACCGCGGAAGAACGAGCTACCTGGTCCAGTCTGATTTGGCTTGCTAGCTGGTCTTGGCTTTTCCTCGTGAGTCTCAACAGCACCTTGCTCGCTAGGCGCAGAGAAAACCATCTGAGCCGGTTGCGGGGTGGCAAGCTGAGGAGCATTCTGCTTAATCTCGAGGTTGAAAAGGAAGCTGATGGACTCTTCTCTGATGGCGGCCATCATCTGCTGGAACATGCTGTAGCCCTCGCGCTGGTACTCCACCAGTGGGTCGCGTTGAGCCATGGCTCGAAGGCCAATTCCTTCTTTCAGATAGTCCATCTCGTATAGGTGATCTCTCCACTTACGGTCAATCACCGAAAGCAGGACGCGACGCTCAAGTTCGCGCATCACTTCTTCACCAAGTTCTTCGGTTCGACGCTGGTAGGCAATCTTGGCATCGCTCAAGATCTCCTCGAGTAGCCAAGAGCTAGAGAGCTTGGCTTTGTTACCAACCTCGGCCAGCACCTCTTCAACTTCCAGGGTTATTGGATAGAGACTCTTTAGGTCACCCCATAGCGCTTGCAAGTCCCAATCGGCAACATTTGAATTGCCAACATGCTGGTTCACAATCTCCGTGACCGAAGCAATCAAGAACTCTTGAGCAGTAGCTGATAAGTCATCGCCTTGCAGGATGTGTCTGCGGTCGGCATAAATTGCTTCACGCTGACGATTCATAACATCGTCATACTTCAAAATATTCTTTCGAATCTCCGCGTTACGTGCCTCGACCTGAGACTGGGCTGATGCAATCGCTCGCGAAACAACCTTAGATTCAATTGCCGACTCATCTGGCACTCCGGAACGATTCATCAGAGCCGCAGCTGCGCCTGAATTGAAGAGCCTCATCAGGTCATCTGTTAGAGAGAGATAGAACCTAGATTCACCCGGGTCTCCCTGGCGACCAGAACGACCTCTGAGCTGATTATCGATGCGTCTGGACTCGTGTCGCTCTGTTCCCAGAACATACAGACCGCCCACTGCAAGAACCTTGTCCGCTTCCTTGGCGCACTCTTCTTTGACGCTCGCAAAAACGCCGTCCCATGCTTGCTCGTATTCCTCTGGATTCTCCTGAGGGTCTAGGCCAAGTTTTTCCATTTGTTGCACGGCTAGGAATTCGGCATTTCCACCGAGCATGATGTCTGTCCCACGACCCGCCATATTTGTCGCTACCGTTACCGCTCCGAAGCGACCGGCTTGTGCGACTATGACCGCCTCGCGAGCGTTGTTTTTGGCGTTCAGGACCTCATGACGAATGCCCTGCTTGGCTAACAACTTGGAAAGGTATTCGCTCTTCTCGACGCTGGTAGTTCCAACCAAGATTGGCTGACCAGTGGCATGTTTTTCTGCGATGTCCGCCACGACCATTCGGAACTTGACCTCTTCGTTTTTGTAGATCAAATCAGACTGGTCTTTGCGAACCATTGGTTTGTTAGTTGGGATAGGCACTACACCCAATTTGTAGGTAGACATAAATTCTGCGGCTTCGGTTTCCGCAGTACCTGTCATACCCGAAAGCTTTGAATACAGGCGGAAGTAGTTCTGAAGGGTCACGGTAGCCAGTGTTTGATTCTCGGCCTTGATTGCTACGCCCTCTTTGGCTTCGATGGCTTGGTGCATGCCCTCGTTATAGCGTCGGCCCAAGAGGATGCGGCCAGTGTGCTCGTCAACGATGCGTACTTCGCCCTCCATGACAACATAATCTTTGTCACGCTTGAAAAGTTCTTTAGCCTTGATGGAGTTATTCAGGAAAGAGATAAGCGGGGTGTTCGCTGTCTCGTACAGATTCGTTATTCCAAGGTAGTCTTCGACCTTGTCGATTCCCGACTCCAAGACTCCAATGGTGCGCTTTTTCTCGTCTACTTCGTAGTCGATATCCGGCTGAAGATCCTTGGCCAGTTTTGCGAAAACCCCAAACCACTTGTTTACGTCTGTGGATGCCGGTCCGCTGATTATCAAAGGAGTTCTAGCCTCGTCAATCAGAATGGAGTCGACCTCGTCGACGATTGCGTAGAAGTGGCCGCGCTGAACGAGGTCGCTCTTGGAGAGCGACATGTTGTCTCTTAGGTAGTCAAAGCCGAATTCGTTGTTGGTTCCATAGGTAATGTCACAGGCATACTGCGCTCTTCTAAGCTCTGGATCCTGACCTGCGATGATGCAACCGGTAGTCATTCCAAGAGCACGGAAAATTCTTCCCATCAGTTCGGATTGGTAGCCGGCCAAGAAGTCGTTCACGGTAACAACGTGTACTCCCTGTCCAGGGATTGCATTTAGATAGGCAGCCAAGGTGGCTACCAGGGTCTTACCCTCACCAGTTTTCATTTCGGCGATGTTTCCCAGGTGCAGTGCCGCACCACCCATCAGCTGAACGTCAAAGTGTCTAAGCCCAATGGTCCTCACCGATGCCTCGCGAACCGCCGCAAAGGCCTCTGGAAGAAGATCGTCTAGTGTCTCGCCGGCCGCATAGCGCTCGCGAAGCAGAGTGGTCTCTTCCTTTAGCTCCTCATCGGAGAAGAGCTTGAAGTCTGGCTCTAGGGCATTCACCTGATCGGCATAGGACTGAAGCTTGCGTAACAGGCGGCCTTCGCCGGCGCGAAGCAGCTTGTCAATAAATGATGCCAATGGGACTCCTAGATAGTTGCAGGCCATTCTAACCCGCCTGGCTAAGCCCTATCTGAGAGTTATAACCCCGTAATTCCAGCCCTGGCGGCGGTAGACGACCGAGGGCTTGCCCGTCTCAGAGTCCAAAAAGAGAAAGAAGTCATGCCCGATCAACTCCATCTGGTCCACTGCTTGCTCGACCTTCATGGAAGCCGCCTCGAACTCCTTCCTGCGGATCACTATTGGGCTCTCTCCAAAATCTGGTTCGCTGGGCACTCCCACAGAGGTTTTAGGGCTTAGAACGTCATGGTCCACGGGTTTGATGTCCAGCTGGGAGAAATCCGCTGCGGAAAGTTCTGCGGCACCAATGTGAGCGTGGCCACCACCGCGATGCGGCTTGTGTTTGTCTGCGTAGCGGCGAAGCCGCTCCAGAAGTTTCCCAAATGCCATGTCGAACGCCGCAAACTTATCGTCGGCTCTGGCCTCGGCCCTCACTACATGTCCTGGCTCATAGACCGTTAGCTCAACCTGGTCCTGGGCCCCAGCGCTTCTGCTGTGCTCGTAGCGGGTCACCTTGATATTTAGCTCTTGCGGGCGATGCGCGAATTGCTCGACTTTCCCAGATTTTTCCTGAACATATTCCTTGAATCGCTCTGAGACGTTCAGGTTTTTGGCGGAGATTCTAAGTTCCATAATTACCTCCCAAATGGCAACACTGCCTGAGCAATAATTTACGCTCAAATTTTTCCCCGCGAGGGAAAATCTAGAAATTCATAGCTAGAACCGCTCTGCCGGCTACTGTGCCGCCAGCGTCTTCAACAGCGGTTGCCATCGCACCAAGAGTTGAACCAGTAGTCCTCACGTCATCCACTAACAACACCCGTTCAAGGGCACGTGTCGCCCTATATGCTCCCGCTAAATTTTCAATTCGCTGCTCCCTATTGAGATTGCTTTGGTCACTGACTTTGCGAGTGAGCTTTAGTTCTGCCACCTGACAGCGTGAGGCAAACTTGGAATTAGAAAGCAGTAGTTTCATTGGATTGAAGCCGCGTTTGCGAAGATTCGAGCGGCTGCTTTGAACATAAGCAATTTCGGAAAATTCTGCATTCGCGAAAGCGGTGTTCAAGAGCTGATCTAGAGCAACAACCAAATGTTTCGCTAGCGCGACTCTCCCATTTTCCTTATAGGAATTGATTATCTTTGCAAATTCATCTGTGTACTCGGTTGCAAACCAAACCTCAGAATCACCCTTATGTAGTCTCGGTAGATAACTAGGTTCGCAACCGGGACAGAGTAACATCGGAAGCTTGCCGCAAACGCAGCACTTGGTTGGCAGAAGAAGATCCAAAGCAAGATTTGTGAAAGACATTTTTAGACGCTAATGAATCAGGCGAAAGACAGGCGGTCTAAAGAAAAGATGTGGAAAAGTTAGTCCTGCATACCTATGGCAGTTGCATTGTCACTGACTTTTCGCCAGTTTCTTCCATTCAGAGCCCAAACTTCGTTATTCTCCGACAGCATGTAGCGTGAAGCATTGGCGAATCCCGAGATAACTTTCTTCGCAACTATCGCGGTGGTTGGTAAAGCACTTCTTGGACCTAAGACAGGATAACTAAATACGGTTGTTGTGCTCGAGGCGCTGGAGTCAATGACCAGCAACGCGTTCAGGTTGTCCCAAGCCAACGATGCCTTGGCACTTGACAGCTCCGCAATAATTTCTGCGTCGCCAACAGATTTAGCTAGCCCTTCCAGGTCGCGAACTACGGGTCGAATCTGGAGTCTGACGGAATCTCCCAGGCTAATTAGTTCTGCGACGCGAGCGCCCTCAGGGCTAACGGCGAAGGCGATTCTCTGTCCCAGCGAATTCCACTCGAGGTCGAATAGTTCCCCATCGCTCCGCGCTACTTTCACGGTCTCCTGTGTGCTGCTGGGAACCAACCAGCTGTAACCATGCTTATCGAATTGAGGGCCTAGCAACCCAAGCCGAATCTCTGAGAATTGCTCTTCATAAGAGAGATTGCCGAGGCTGAATTGCGAAATTCCACTTGGCGTCAAAACCGCAAGCAGGGACGCGTCCGAGTTCAGGTCGTACTCCAGAACCTCAATACTGGCCGCAATTTTGGCAGTGCCCGCCACCGCTTCAGTCGCACCCGTGATCAATGGAAAAATGCCTTTTTCTGCTAGCGCAGTTGGACTGCTGACGGGAATTTGGTCGAGCGCCGAGGCAATTAAGTCCTGCTGATTGCCATTGATTGATACATCCACACTCTGAACCCCTCCGAGTTGCAAAAGGGTAGCCTCGAGCTGGGCCATCAAGAGAGCACGGTCCGTTGAGTTCGCATTCAAGGCGTTCGCATCGAAGTCGACAAGCGCGATGCCATCCACAACTCTTACGGCGTCAACAGTCAACTTAGTGCCGTCAGGAATTGCTGTTGTGACAGCTGGTGATAGCCATTCAGCAGGACCCTCTAGCAGCGCATTTACCAAACTTGTTCCGGTTGAGACTCGAGAGGGGAACCAGCGCAAATCCGGAACCAGCGATTGTCTGGTTGCATCCAAGAAGTAAACCGGATACCCCTTGAAAACCACGTTGAAAACCGGTGCAGTTACAACAGTTAAGTTGGGGGCTCTGGATATTCTCCATTGACCGTCTTCTTGAACGAGTTGGAATCGAAGCGATGAGATTGCATTGTTGGTGGTCGTGTAAATTCCGAGATCATCCACACGCGCACCCACCGGGACTGCGACGGTAACCAAGGATTGTTGGTTCACATTTATCGCAGGAATGCCGCTTCGAACCAAAACTCCGGCGTTAGGTTGCCAGTTCTGAGCGAATTGATCACTCAGGTATTCGCGGGCAATTGAATAGTTTTGTTGAGGTGCGGAGCCAGCGTTTAGAAACCCGGAAACAATTTCTGCAGGTGAAGCATCAACACCTGGGCCTGGAGGCGAGTAGTAGGCAAATTCTTGAGATTGCGGAAGCGCCAGCTCCGGTCCTTGACTAACCGAAACTGATGTTGGTAAAGCGGCGCAACCGCCGAGCAGCAGTGCAACGACGCAGAGTGCGACTTTTCTCATCACTCACCCTCCACTTGTTTTGGCGGCAGTGGCAATGGAGAGTTGGCAATCACTGAGTCAGTGCGCTTTGGCAAGGTCAGCCTAAAACTTGAACCCTTGTTTGGCCTTGACCAAACCTGTAGCCAACCCCGATGTAGAGAGGCATCTTCCTTGGCAATCGAGAGGCCCAAGCCGGTGCCGCCCACGGAGCGCTGTCTGGCGGGGTCTGCCCTCCAGAAACGATCGAAAATTCTCTCGAGATGCTGCTTACTCATTCCAACACCTTGGTCGGTAACGCAGACCGCGACTGCATTTCTATTCTGACCAACCTGAACCAAGACTGGCTTGCCTTCCGCATGCTCCACGGCGTTCGAAAGCAAATTTCTGAGAAGTCTTTCGATGCGATTTGAATCAAATTCTGCTTCCACTGCTTTGTTTGGAAGCTCGACTCGAATCTCAACCTTTTTGCTTTTAGCCAGAGGTTCAATCGAGGCGATTGCCATTCCAACCACCGAATTCAAATCGTGCAAATCAATGTCTGCGACTACCGCACCGGCGTCATAACGAGAAATTTCAAGCAAATCCGCCAGCAATTTTTCAAATCGGGAAATTTGATTCTGTAGTAATTCCGCGCTTCGCTTGAGCGCCGGATCTAGGTTCTCACGATTTTCGAAAATAACTTCGCCAGCCAACTTAATTGTGGTCATTGGTGTGCGAAGTTCATGAGACACGTCAGAAACGAATCTGCGCTGCATTCTTGAGAGTTGATCCAGCTGCTGAATCTGATTCTGCAAGCTAGTGGCCATCTGATTGAAGGATTTAGCCAGCAGTGCAATAACGTCGGTGCCACGTTCCTCAAGGCGTTCGCTGAGTTTACCTTCCGCCAATTTCTGTGCTGCGCCTGCCGCATTTTCCATTGGTCTTACTATTCGACTGGTGACCAAGTAGCTCACAAGTGAAATCGCGACAATCATCGCGACTCCGGCGACAATCAAAACGCCTTGCACAAACTCCAAGGTCTCTTGCTCCGCCTGGAGGTCAAAAACCAAGTACAGCTCAAATAGACCAGCTTGAGGAATATTGATTGGTGCTCCAACCGAGATTCCCGGAACCTGACGGCCATCTTTGATTAGCGAAATCGGGGTGTAACTCAACACGTCTCCGCTACTGCGGACCGTCTCTCGAAGCTCATCCGGAATAGCAGAAAGATCTAGATCCGCAGAGATTGGAGACTGAAGAAGCTGAAGCGAGGGTTGACCGGGAGATCTCAAGAGAGCAACCTGCCTTGCTCCAGAACCGGTAGTGATTTCCAGTGATGGAACGACGGAGTTCACCAGAGTCTGAAGCGAAGTCTCGTCAGTCAGTGAAGCGGCAGCAACTGTATTTTGAACGTTCAAGACAGCACGTTCAGTTTCATCCAGAACGGTGGCCAAGCGTGACTGATAGAAACCATTCGCGAGTGTGAAGCTTAGGAATCCTCCGAGCGTTACCAGGGCAAGCGCACTCAATAAAACTGTTGCAAATACGGTGCGGGCAATCAGTGAGCTACGAAACCAAGCAATCACGAAAAATCAGAGCCAGCTCGATACCCGTGACCGCGCACGGTCATCACGTACTTGGGATTTTCTGCGTCGTCTTCAATCTTCGAACGAAGTCTCTGCACGTGAACGTTTACCAGTCTGGTGTCGACCTTGTATTGGTAACCCCAAACCTGATCTAGCAGCATCTCTCTGGTGAAGACCTGCTGGGGTTTGGTTGCCAAAGTGTGCAGCAATTTGAATTCCAGTGGAGTAAGAGACAGTTGCGAATTACCTCGCTTAACCTCAAAGGTTCTTGGGTCTAACTGCAGATCGCCTATCGCGACAGTAGTTGCCTCTGAGCCAAATGGTCTCAGGCGTGCTTTCACTCGTGCCAAAAGTTCGGCGCCCTGGTGAGGTTTGACGATGTAATCGTCGGCGCCGGCCTCAAGTCCCTTTACGACATCCTCAGTCTCGCCCTTGGCGGTGAGCATGATGATGGGTGTGCCGGCAATAGATCTGATTTGCTTACAGACTTCAATGCCGTCCTGTCCAGGGAGCATGATGTCGAGTAAGACCAAGTCGGGATTTATCTCACGGAACATTTCGGTGGCGGTAAAGCCGTCAGCCGCATAAACCGGGTGATAGCCCGAGGAGGCTAGGACCAGCCCAACCATTTCTCGGAGAGCATCGTCGTCATCAACAACCAGAATCTTCTGAGCCATTGACACCGTCCTCGATTAGTAGCGGTAGTGGTCCACCTTATATGGTCCGTTTTTCGCTACTCCAATGTATCTTGCCTGAGCCTCGGTTAGGGAGGTCAATTTGACTCCCAGAGCGTCCAGGTGGAGTCTGGCGACCTTTTCATCCAGGTGCTTAGGCAGGATGTGGACACCAATCTCGTACTCTGCAGGCTTGGTCCAGATCTCAATCTGGGCAAGGACCTGGTTGGAGAAGGAGTTGCTCATGACGAAGGATGGGTGGCCGGTGGCGTTTCCTAGGTTCATCAAGCGACCTTCGGAAAGAATCAAGACCGACTTGCCATTAGCGAGCTTCCACTCGTGTACCTGTGGCTTGATCTCAATTTTCTGAACGCCAGAGAGCTTCGCAATACCCGCCATGTCAATCTCGTTATCGAAGTGGCCGACGTTTGCCAAGATCGCAAGGTTCTTCATCTGAGATAGGTGCTCAGGTCGAATCACATTCTCGTTACCGGTTGCAGTAATGAAAATGTCAACCTCAGAGATTACTTCTTCGAGTGTGGTTACTTGGAAGCCATCCATCGCAGCTTGCAGCGCGCAAATTGGATCAATCTCGCTGACGATAACGCGAGCCCCCTGGCCACGCATTGCCTCGGCACAACCCTTACCCACGTCTCCATAACCTGCAACGAACGCAACCTTGCCACCAATCAATACATCGGTAGCGCGGTTCAAACCATCTGGAAGCGAGTGTCTGATGCCGTACTTGTTATCAAACTTAGATTTGGTCACAGAGTCGTTCACATTGATTGCTGGGAACAAAAGAGTTCCGCGCTTGTGGAACTCATAAAGTCTGTGAACACCGGTCGTGGTTTCCTCGGTGACGCCACGAATTTCCTTTGCGATTCTGGTGAATCGAGTTGGGTCATCCTTTAGGGACTGCGCGAGTAGCTCGAGGATTACCTTGTACTCCTCAGAGTCGTCTAGTCCGGCTGGAGGAACTGAACCCGCTGCCTCAAACTCAACGCCCTTGTGAACCAAAAGAGTTGCGTCTCCGCCATCGTCCAAAATCATGTTTGGGCCATCGAAGCCTTCTGCGGACCAGTCAAAAATCTTGTCGGTGCACCACCAGTACTCTTCGAGGGATTCACCCTTCCAGGCGAATACCGGAATTCCATTTGGACGCTCCGCGGTTCCGTTGCCCACGACGACGGCTGCTGCTGCCTCGTCCTGGGTCGAATAAATATTGCAGCTCGCCCAGCGAACCTGAGCGCCTAGTGCTGCCAAGGTCTCGATTAGCACTGCAGTCTGAACTGTCATGTGAAGAGAGCCCGCGATGCGCGCTCCGCGAAGCGGTTGGCTCGCGCTGAATTCGGAGCGCAGGGACATAAGTCCTGGCATTTCAGCCTCTGCTAGACGAATCTGGTGACGGCCTGCCTCGGCAAGGCCTAGATCGGCAACCTTGAAATCAATTTGAACTGCGGTCTGGCTCATTTTTTTCGCTTTCCAAGCAAATCGAGCCGCTAGTTTCTGATAGCTCGAATCGCTAAATCTCTAATTGTTTGCATTGTTGATTCGCTAATGGATTCCACATTTAATCTAAGTAACGGCTCGGTATTGGAGGGGCGAACATTTAGCCACCACCAGTTTGATCCGTCGACACCAGAAAATGTGTGTCCATCAAACGCTTCGACCGAGGCTTCGGGGAAAGTACTTCTAAGTCTACCCAGTGCAGCACCAGAATCCGCAACCTCGGAGTTGATTTCTCCGCTCTGGAAATAGGGGTTGTTTGCCCTTGAGAGCTGCGACATCAGAAGGTTGTTACTTCCCAACTCGCTAATGATGTGCAGGGCGGCCAGCATGCCGTTGTCTGCCCCCCAGAAGTTGGCAAAGTAATAATGAGCCGAATGCTCTCCCCCGAAAATGGCAGCGCTGGCGGCCATCTCATCCTTAATCAACGAGTGGCCGACCTTGGTCCTTACAGGGGTCGCGCCTGATTCAGCGATGGTTTCTGCCACGAACCGCGAGGTGAGGAGATTGTGAATGACTTTGATGTCCTTCACTCCCGAGTTCCTCGCTCTTTGAATTTCTCGCTTGGAAACAATCGCGGCGACTGCGGAAGGGCTGACTGCCTGACCCTTTTCGTCGACCGCAAAGCAACGGTCTGCATCTCCGTCGAAGGCCAGTCCTAGGTCTGCTCCATGTTTAAGAACCGCTTTCTGAAGGTCAACCAGGTTCTTTGAGTCAAGTGGGTTTGCCTCGTGATTAGGAAAATTCCCATCCAATTCAAAGTAGAGCGGAACTATTTCGATCGGTAGCGCACCAAGTCCTGCCGCATCTTGTAGCACAGCGGGAACAGTAAGCCCACCCATTCCGTTTGCGGTGTCCACCACAATCTTTAGTGGGCGAATATTTGTTAGGTCAACCAGCGCACGCAAATATCCTGCGTAGTCAGCCATCAGATTCAAGCTCTCCATGGAACCCTTGGAAGCGGATGCAGAAATTCCGGATTCGAAATATTGCATGGCTCTGTCGCGAATGGCTGACAATCCTGTTTGCAGTGAGATGCCTCTAGCTCCGGCCCTTGAGAATTTGATTCCGTTGTAGCTTGCCGGATTGTGACTAGCTGTAAACATCACCGCGGGTAGATCAAGGTTGCCTGAAGCGAAGTAGGTC
>JACCDN010642310.1_pt1 | contig 18609 bp, 19 predicted proteins | sample 7441691 | NCBI WGS metagenome assembly JACCDN01 (sample SAMN15323439, study PRJNA562643) | freshwater metagenome | isolation source: river surface water | place: USA:Blue River Watershed | collected 2017-08-16
AGCAGAGCCATCTGAAAAGCCTTTAATTCTGCTTTTTATCTTATCTTCTCTGCTATCGGCCACAAAGTAGCGGTTTTTACTTGCGGCAAAAATAAGGGCCGTGTGAGCGTCTGCGCTCTCTGGAACTGGCGCACCTTCTCTGAGTGATTCCTGAACAATTTCTTCGGCCATTTCGCTGGTTATCGCTTCATTTAAAACAAAAAATGACATGCTCGTTGAGATTAAATAGTATTTTGCAGGAATATTTACTTTTTTCTTATTCATTACATTGATCCAAACTAAACGATCGTCTGAATCGAGAATTTTAATTTTATTAATCGTATTTTTCCAATCAGTCATCGAATAAATTTTCCCACCTACTATGAATTTATCGCTTGGATAAGGATTAAATCCTTGTGCGGCTAAAATCGTATCGATAAATTTTAATGCCTCTGCTTCTGTAGGTAAGCTTAACATTTGAGAAAAATCAGAAAATTTAAGTTTTTTATGTCCATTTGTCCCTTCGTTAACCGCAATCCTGTTTTTTAATCCCGGAGTTGGATAACGAATTGCATTTTCTGAGTAGTTAAAAAATTGAACTCCGTATTTAAAAAAAACATTCAAAGACTCGGCGGGAAAGCCCATGTCTTGAAATAGATTTTCATCGTCAAGCTTTCCAAACAAAGGCGCCTGATTGCGGTACCGCGCAAGCAACCTTTCTCTAAAAATATAAAACCAGTAGTGCTCATCTTGTGAGAGTGAAACGCTTATCCCTGTCTCTTTTTGGACTATTGACTCGATATAGTGGAAAGCAGAATGAGTCCAGCAAGTGTTGATCGTTTGCTGCTTAAATGAACTTAGCGGATTACCAATAATCTCTGGTTCTTCCGCGTAAGAGCTGGACATAATGGCTAGAATTGAAAGAATAAATAAAAGCTTTTTCATAGACAATAATCATAATTAGAAAATGTTTCCAATGGTAAAAAAGTGGTAATTTTTACATAGAAAAACTTTCTCTTTATTTTTTGCTAAAATAAGACGGGCCATTCTCAAATGAGGGTTTTATGAAAATTTCTTTTTTTATTCTACTAACTTTAAGCATTTCTCTAAAGCTTGCGGCCCAAGATAAAGTAATTTGCGATGGGACTTGTTATGAGAAGTGTCAATCAGTGGAGAAAATCTCTGTCATCTCTATGCAAAACTCGCTCAGTAAAATCTTAAGTGAACAATTTAGCCTATCGCCTAACTTAAATGCCTCTGCATGGTCAAAATCCCTTAATGCTGATCTCAGAGAAATTGAAAGATTTACTAAAAGTTTATCGCAAGCCTGCCTAAAAGATTATTGCTCAAAAAATAAGGATCTAAGTGAAAAAATCGGAAACGGCTTAATTGTAGAATTAGCAAATCCATTTTGTGAACTTGATGCCAACGCAAAACCCTATCCACTATCGCTGCTTAAACCTACGATCAGAAGAAGTAACGATAAGAAGCGAATAGTACAAATGAACTATAATTTAAATTCTGATAATTTATTACTGCTTTTTCCCAAAACCCAAAAAAGATGTGAGCATAGCTTTGGTGGAGAATTTGATAGTGACTTTTCTGTATCAATGAATGGAATTTCTGTTTCCCCTGCAAATAATTTAAAACCATTTAAAGAATCGGGTACCAATGCTGGGGTATTTATCCTAAGAAGAAAAAAACAACTTCCTCGCATCAAAAAAATGTCAGCAAATGAAGTTCAATTTGATCTAGGAGATGGGTACAATGCGACTGTAGACATTGATTCTGGCACAATCACCACCCAAAATGTTCTAAAGGAAAAATGTTCAGGAACAGTTGGAACTTATACTCACAAAGTTTCAAAAAGACCTACAAACAATATCACGTTAAATTCCAGCTCGATTAATAATCAAAATAGTTTTGAATTATTTAATAGTAATTCATACAAAACGTACGAACCGAGAGCAAACAAGCTTTCTTGGTAAAAAAATCCCCGAGGGTTGCTCGGGGATTAATATTTATTTCTTAGGTTTTCTCTTTTTATTATTTTCTTTCTCAATTCGCTTTTGTAATGAAAGCTTTTCTTGATCTCGCTGTTTAATCCAAGCTGTTAACTTCTCATCAACTTCATGCAATTCCTCAATCAGTTTTTTCTGAATCATACTTGGTGATTTTGCAATTTTATCAAAATCCTTCATTTGCGCTGTATCGTCTTTGACCATCAGCTGACGTCTCTCAACTTCCTCTTTAGTCATACGATAGATTGGCATATCGGCAAGATACTCTGAGAATGTATATTTTTTCTTCTCAAGATATTCCACAAACGTCTTTCTGTTTTGTGACTTAGTTGCCACTTCGTACTCTTTTTCTCTGATGAAACGAATGATCTCATTATTCTGACGAATTTTCTTTTCTAGATCAGAAACCCATAATTCATAACGACGGCGAACAACTTCCAAACGAGTTTTCGCAAAAATTTCAATGATCTCTTCTGGCGCATTGAAGATCCTTACTCCACGCTCACTAATCAATGTATAGTTAGGAACAAGAGTCGAAACCATTCCCATCTTCTGAATAACTTCATCTAATTTGGGTTGTTGCCCTTTTTTAAAGATGAGTTCAATTTTTACATCGTTATTAACCGAAGAATCAGTAAAGTCTTTGATATAGTCTTCTTCAATATGCTTCGTTAAATAACGATAAACTTTTTGAGCATCGTAACCACGCGGTAGTTCGGTGATGTAAATTGTCCCATCAATTTCTTCAAACTTCATTGAAAAAACAAGACGACCTTTTTGATCCACTTCAATTTTATTTTTATAAGTGTGTACATAAGGTTTAAGCTTTTTAACTTTCCCAGTTTCTAAAAACTGAATAATGCTTGCAACTATGTCGCTGTGATGAAAGCTTGGAATAACAGAGGAGAATCCTGTTCCAATTCCTTCAGCTCCGTTAAGTAGCATGATCGGAAGTTTAGGGTAAAGACCAACTGGCTCCATGACTTTTTCGTCATAGTTTGGAACCATGTCGACTTGGTTCATGTCATCGAATAATAAATATTCTGCAATTTTACCAAGCTTACATTCAATGTAACGAGAAGCTGCGGGCGAAGTTTCCATTCGCTCACCAAAATATCCCTTCTTATCAATCAAAGGATAGTTGTTAGAAAAAGTATAATCTTGAGCGAGATTAACAATCGCCGATTCAACCGATGCTGGCCCATGGGGGTGCAGAGTTAAAACTAATCCCGTTGCTGATGATACTTTCATTAATCCCTTAGATTGATTTTTCCAAAGGGTGAAAAGAATTCTTCGCTGACCTGGTTTTAATCCATCTTGCAGATAGGGAATCGCTCGATCCATTAAAGTATAAATCTGATAACTTCTATATTCTTCTTTAACAATATCAACTAGAGGTACTGAGTCTAGTGAGTGTAAATAACGATCATCCATTGTCTTTTAATTCCTATTTCTTCTTTGTTGTTTTTGCGGTTGTTTTTGCAGCTGTTTTCTTTGTTTCTTTTTTAGCTGGAGCTTTCTTGGTAGCCTTCTTCGCAACTTGCTTGGTAACTTCCTTTTCAACTTTTTTGTCTACTAACTTACCTTTTTTAGGTGTCGCCGCTTTTTTTCCTGCTGACTTTGGTTCAATTTCATCAGAATGATCAACACCTGTCGATTCTGAATCAAGTAAAAGATCTTTTCTGAGATTTGTATCTTTTCCAAAACAAACATCCAGCATATGCTTTGCTGATTTCATATCATCCACATTAATGATGGTGTATTCTTCACGCGCTAAAACATATTTAAAAGCTTCAGGGGACATCTCTCCTAGTCCCTTGTTTCTCTGAATTTCTTTAATTTTTACGTTTGATTTTTTCAAATCTTCTAATTGTCCCGGTGTTTCCACAAAAAGTGTTTCTTTATCGGTAATAACCTCAAAAAGTGGAGCTTTTGCAAATTGAATGGCTTTTTGTTCAAACAGCTCTGGCCAAAAAGTAAAAAAGAAATTCGTCAAAAGCGTGTTGATGTGCCCACCATCTACGTCAGAGTCGGCAAGAAAAACAATTTTTGAATAGCGAAGATCACTAACAACTGCCGGCTGACCAATCGTTAAACCGATTGATGCCATAATATCCATAAACTCTTGGTTATTTAAAACATCATTGATTGATGCTTGCATAACGTTCATCGGTTTCCCTTTGAGCGCAATACCACCTTGATACAATTTATTTCTAGCTGATCTTAAGCCTCCAATCGCGGAATCCCCTTCACAAATAAAAAGAGTACAAAGATCACGATCTTTTCTCTCATTGGCATCAAGGAGTTTTTCTACTCTTTGTTTTTTAGCTTTTTTCCCTTTAATCGACGCGTCTTTTAATTCTTGGAAACGGTGACGAGATTTTGCACGCTCAACAATAATATCGATAAATTCTTTATTCTTGCGAATAAATTTATCCATATTATCTTCCATAAATTTTTCAAGGCCTTTTTCTAATTGAATATCACGAACAAGTTTTCTTTTTGTCTGAGATTCAAAACGAGGATTTGGCATGGTAATCCCCATGACGAAAGTAATCCCCGCCAAAATATCATTATCAACGATTGAAATTTTTTCTTTTTTAATCAGCCTTTCGACTTTATCTTTAATGGAATTAATGAAAATTCTCTTCACGCGATCATGGTGAAATCCCCCATCGAAAGTCGGTGTAGAGTTAGCAAAAGAAATAAATTTTTCTTTCTCATCATTTTTTTTATTAAAACAAAGTGAGAGGTGAAAATCGATTTTCCCTTTTACTTTTTTTCCCTTGGCATTTTCCGTTTCATAAATGAATGCTTCTTCCCCAAAAAGCTGTGCATTTTCTGCATCGATTCGTTGAGCAAGCTCAAATAATCCCTTTTTGAAAAGATATTTTTCTCCGTTAAAAAAGAAAGCAAGGCCCGGATTATTATAAGCTAGGTCGATAATTCTCTTGCGCAGAAGATCTTCATTAATTTCATTATTTTTATAAACTTCTTTTGATAGCTGCAGTGTAACTCTTACGCCAGAAGCACCTTTAAAGTCTTTGGGCTTTGTTTTTTTCGTCGTAAGCGCCCCATCTAAAAACTCAAACGTTGCTTCTTTTTTTGAATTATAGTGGCGAACTGTTGCTGCAAAATAATCTGAAGTCAGACACGTTGCCGCTGCACCTAGACCGTTTTGCCCAAGCGTTCTATACAAATAGCCTTTCTCATCAACTTCTTCATCTTTAAATTTTGAACCCGTTCTAAATTCTGTATAAACGCCAGGAATCTTATCTAAAGGAAATCCAATTCCGTTATCTTCAATCGTCACAGTTTTTTTATCTGGAGATAACACCGTGTGAATTTCCGTCACATGCCCACGGTAATATTCATCAATTGAGTTATCCAAAATCTCTTCAATAGCTTTTGATTTTGCTTGATGAAATTTTACTGTTTTGAACTCTAATCCATTTGGCGTGTAGATATAGGTGTCGAGATCTTCGATATCATTACTACCAAAAACTAGCGTGATTCTGTTTCTTACATGCCATCTTTGATCTTTACTTTCGATCAAAGCATCTTTTGTGCTGCCCTTACGAACAACTTGTCCAACTGAACTACCCATGGGTAAAATAACCTCGCTCTTTAGTCTTCAAACACTTTCATTTTTAAGAGAAAGTGTTGATAAAATGTTCGGAAATGATTGATAATACGATGTAAGGGTAATGACTATGAAGCCCACTCGAAAAGGTACAATGCGTTATATAATTTCATTTTTTTTCTTACTTACTCTAACTCATATGATTTTTGCCAATGAAATTTTGGACTTAAAAAATATTCCTCTTAGCGATTCAATTAAAAAAAGTGTGGAATCAGGCGAAGTGTTCTCCGAATCGCAAGTAAGCTCTTTTGATAATGCGAAGAAAGAAAAAATGCAGAATTTAAAATTTCAAATTATGGGCCTGCACCCAAGAAGCTGTGAAATAGCTTTAAAGAAACTCTCACTTTACGAAAATTTCAAAAACTCCATCGACTTTGTCAAAGAATCTAACTATGACGATACAACTCAAGAACTAAATTTCTTACTCGCTCACGAACTTCTTCCCTATCGCATGCGCCTAATTTTCAAACTCCCCCGCATCAAAGTGCCTGGCACTTATCCCTATTCGTTCGAAGTAGGAATCCTCAAAGGATTAAATGGGAATATTCATGTTTTTGAGGGAAAGAAGCGCTGCTACTTCTACACCGATGCACACTGGTTTGGCCCACACACAGGGTTTCCTAATTTAATATTTGAATTTTTTTCTCAGACCCTTGCAAAGCGTTCCATGGAAATTTTATTCAGAATCTCTGCGCGCTTATCTAACTAAAAAGTGCCTGGCACTTTTTTCTTGTATAAACCTTCATCTGTGATTTAAATAGACGAGACTTATAATTCTAGGAAATAAATGAAAATATTAAGAATAGCAGCTAGCGATACATATGCCATCCGCCACAAAGTTTTGGGACCACATTTAACTATGGATAAAATTAAATTTCCCAATGATGATGACGAAGATCTTTCATTCCATCTTGGTGCTTTCCAAGATGGAAAATTAGTCAGTGTTGCATCTTTTTACTATGAAAAAAGCCCAGAATTTTCAGACCTACACCAGTACCAACTGCGTGGAATGGCCACACTTCCTGAATTTGAAAAAAAGGGCTTTAGCTCCGAGCTTTTAAAAGTAGCTTTTCCTATCATTAAGCAAAATTTTTGCTCGCTTGTATGGTGTAATGCGCGAAAGTCAGCTGTAGGATTTTACGAAAAAGTTGGATTTCAAAAGTTAAATGAAAATGAATTTGAAATCCCAGAGATTGGCCCGCATATGCTTATGTTCAAAAAGCTTAGTGATTTTTAAGCGCCTTAAGCTTACGACAAAAAGCTGTTGTCTCTTTTTCCATCATCTTGTTTTGAGTAAGAACGCATGCTTCTTTTGATTCAAATTTTTTAAAAACCGCACAACGATAATTAAAAACATCTTCGTTTAATAAATCGGCCGTACGCTTTTCTCTGCAATCTTTTTCCCCGTCATCATTTACGCAAACATAATACTTCCTTTTGCAATCGTAAATGAGGCTATTTCCAGCGCGATAATGGAGGTTAACCTGATACTCTTCCTTTCTTTTCTCGTAAGTGTCCTCGGCTCCCACTCCTTGAGCAAAAATATTCGATACAATTAAAAAAGTGAGAAGAATGAACTTATTCAAGATGACTCTCTCTTAAGATGCTCTTTGACGTAATTCTTTTTGAACAAGAACTAAAAGCTTCTCACACTCTCCTGGGCGAAAATCATAAAGTGGATGACTTGCTTGTAAATCTTTCGAGCGAGTGCCAAACTGCGCTTCGTCTTTAAATGATTTAATTCGGTTATTAAGATTGTTTCGAAGACTTCTTAAGTGCTTTTCCTTAATTTCTGGAAGTGAATCACATAAAAGCTTAAAGCGCTTTTCTGCTGATAAATTTTTATCTGGTTTCCAAGTTGATTGTGGCACTGAGCTCATTAGGTTCTCCAATAGTTAATTTCTTTAAATATAGCATTACGTTTCTAATTCCGACAAAAATTCATGAAGATGTCTCACATTTATCTTATTCAAAAAACGCTCTTGTTTTAAATGATGAACGACTTGTACCGCATCAACTTCCCCCATGTGCTCTTTTAGATAAATTAAAGATTTAGTCGGCACATCATCAGATGTTTTTACTTCAACAATCTGAACCGGAAGATTATCTTCTGTTAATACAAAATCAACTTCTCTTTTTTCTTTATCACGGTAATACATAAGTTCATAATTCAATCCCAATGTATCGTTTAAAAAATGAACTTTTTTATAAAGATGATTTGCCACTAAATTTTCAAGTCGCAGTTCAGTTTTTTTAATTTGGCCGATATCAAAAAAATAAATTTTCGGCTCCTTTAAAATTGATTTTGCGAAATTTTTCGAATAAGGCTTTACGGTGAACACAACGTATAAATCTTCTAACAATTCTATCCAACTCTTAATCGTTGGAGGTGATACCTCTAAATCTCTTGCTAAATTTGCGTATGATATTCCCGATCCCACTCGCTCTGCTAAAAGATGAACGAGTTGTTCTATTTTCTTAATTGATGAAACACTCTCCAAATCCAACAGATCTTGCCTTAGAATTATATCGAGATGAGTTTTTCGCCAAATCCTCGCGTCGACTTCGCTTCCAGTTAAAAATGGTTCCGGAAATTGCCCTAATTTTAAAAATTGCTCAATCACTTCTTTTGAATGACTTGGTGAAACTTCATTGACCGACAAGGGTAATAGATGAAGCTGGTTATATCTTCCGGCCAGCGAGTCTCCCATCTTCCTAAAAGTGTCCAATCTCGCTGACCCTGTAACTAAAAGCTTAGGACTGGTAGCTCCACTTCCTTCAACATCATAAATACCTTTAAGCCACTGTTTCCAATTTGGCATTTTATGAAGTTCATCAAAAATAATAAGATCTTTATTCCTTGGCCACGATCGATCTCTTATCTCTCTTTTTGAATCTTCGTTGTCATAATTTAAATAGATAAAGTTTTCTAAAAGAGATTTTGATAAGTACGTTTTCCCCACTTGTCTTGGGCCACAGATAAGCAAGATTTTTTTTTCAATGAACTTGAGTGCTGTACTTTTAATTGAGCGCTCGGCAGATTTTTGCATTTTTTTTCCTTAATTACTACCCATTCTACATCGGACCAAAACAAAATGCAATTTATAATAGTCCGAACTATTCGAAAATGGATTTTAAAATAGTACTTCAAGGAATTATCAATAGTTTATCTGGTTTCCAAGTTGACTGTGGTTCATTACTCATTTTTGTTCCAATTTTTTAAGGAATTAATGTTTTTCGTTTTACTTCTATTGCTTTTAGCAATTCACTAGCATCAACAATGGGTTCTTTGGAATTAGAAATGGCAAGTGCTACACGTTCGAGAGTATAGGAATCTGCTTTTGGCGAAGCAATAATTTGTTTTAAGATTTCACTTGCTCCAGCAATTGGCTCTTTAGAATTACCAATGGCAAATACTGCATTTGCTAAAGTTCTGGAATCTGCTATTGGTGAAGCAATAATTTCTTTTAATATTTCGCTAGCTCCAACAATGGGTTCTTTAGAATTACCAATGGCAGATGCTACATATACGAGAGTATTGGAATCTGCTTTTGGCGAAGCAATAATTGTTTTTAATATTTCACTAGCTCCAACAATGGGTTCTTTAGAATCACCAATGGCAGATGCTGCTCTTTCTAAAGTTCTGGAATCTGCTTTTGGTGAAGCAATAATTGTTTTTAGTATTTCGCTAGCTCCAACAATGGGTTCTTTAGAATCATTAATGGCAGATGCTGCTCTTGCGAGAGCATCGAAATCTGCTTTTGGTGAAGCAATAATTGTTTTTAACATTTCACTGGCTCCAACAATGGATTCTTTAGATCTACCAATGGCAAATGCAGCTTCACTAAGAGTTAAGGAATCTGCTTTTGGTGAAGCAATAATTTCTTTTAGTATTTCGCTAACTCCAACAATGGGTTCTTTATATCTACCAATGGTAGATGCTGCACTTGCTAAAGTTATGGAATCTGCTTTTGGTGAAGCAATAATTGTTTTTAGCATTTCGCTAGCTCCAGCTATCGGCACGCTAGAATAAACTATCACTTTTGTAACGGAATTCAGCACTACGTCATTCCCCCTTGGATCGTTAACAATTACTTTCAAGGTGCCTACTTTAAGAATCCCATGCTTTGCCATCGAATTAAAAAGTGTTTCCAAAAAATCGATTTGATTATAGTGTTGAGTAGGATCACTTTCTTTCAGTGGTGTTATGCTCATCTTATGAAGATAATCATTTAACTGCGCTTCAATAGCCTCTACTTTTTCTCCGACCATATCTCTATAAAAAGCGTAGTAATCAATCTTTCTTAAAACTCCGAGCTCTTTAGAAGCGAGCTTTCGCATTAAAAAGTGATTAAAAAGTTCCGAGCTTATTAATTTCTTTTTTAATAAATCAAGCTTCGAAAAATTTCCTTCTTTTTTTAATCTTTGCATGTACTCATAGATTGAATGAAAAGAATAACCTATTAATGCTTCATTTTTTAAAATTTCATCGACAACTCTAAAAATTCCCTCATGATCTTTTGAGCTCTTCATCGCGCACTCTAGCTCTTTTGCTTTTTTTAGAATTTCATCATTCGTATTGTAAAGTGATGTATAGGCATTCAAATCAGGATTGTTAAAAACATATTTTGATCCTGCTTTAGGAGTTCCATGGGCCTTCCAAGCATGAACAAATCTCTCACCTTTATTTGCCCTTTTATGATCTACAAAACATGGCCTATCTTGATTAAATTTTAAAACTTCATAAACAGCATTTAAATATTTTACCGCCGACTCTTTGGAAATTTGTTCTCCTACGGGATTTTCAAAATATCGGCCGCGATCATCATTCATTTTTGCAATATGGGCCATATGGTAAGGAATTGAGAATTCACTTGCAGCTTTCTCTCCCGGGGCCGTTTTTGTCCATCCAAAAGTATTTGCTCTAGGAAAAACTCTTAAATATCTTGAAGAGAGTGGATTATCTTGATCTAGGGTCGAGGAGAATTCCATATTAAGCTGGGCAAAACTTTGGGTAAGATGATCCTCTTGCAAAGCTGCACCAACTCTTTCGGTGTGAAAATCAGCGGTATCAACGGCTTCAATTTTTGCTACTCCTAAAGTCCTGCAACCCTGTAACCAAAGTGCTTTTATATTTTTAAAAAAACTCTCATATTTGGGATCACAAGAAAGTCCTTCCATAAAATCAATTCCAAGTGTCCCATTTCCTCTTTTGCCTCCAAAGCTTCCAGTATGATGACCTGAAATCACTAGTCCGTCGCACATTGCCCCCGACTCCACCATTTTTTTAAATGATTCCTCAACAGAAGCTCCCTCGGTTTGAAACTCTTCGATTTCAATTTTTTCTTTGGCATAGCGATTTAAATTTTTTGTGAATTTATCCATCACTTCAAATTCTTTGTAATTATTAAGAGAGAAATAACAGATTTTTGCAGCAAAAGTGCTTTGCCAGAATATGAAGGAAAATACAAAAATAAACGGCCATTTCATAAAGCAGTTTATCGTAAATATTAAAAGAGAACTTTAGTTTAAAATACCTTGGCCTAATTGTCGGCCAACATTAGGCCATAAGCTCAATTTTTGACTTTGGATTCAATCAACTTTTTTCAAGTCTACTTTATGGCACTAGAAAAATCAGAGGCTTGTTTCTGCTCTTTTTAAAACAATTATTGCAATTTAAGTACGAATTGACCTAGTAAATCTTTTTGGTATACACTGGAGATAAAGTGAAAAATGTTGTAATTATCGATAAGAAAACACAAAAAAAATTCACTAAAATACCTAAATATATAATGGTGCTTTTTGATATATGGGTAGAGATTATCGAAAATGACGGTTTTCGTGAAATGCAAAAAATAAAAGGCTATCGCGACCATGCGCTAAAAGGTGAGCGCCAAGGACAACGTTCAAGCTCTTTAAATAGGAGTTGGAGAGTAATTTATTTATTAGATGAAAACAATAATCTCCTTATAGTTGAAGTTTTAGAGGTAAATCATCATGAATATTAAAAATAAAATTCGAGCAAAAACTATTATTAAAAAACTAATCGGCCCTATTAGCTTTGGAGAAATGCTTAGAAGTTATCGTCAGTCACAAGAATTAAACCTTGTAGAGACGGCCCTGCTTTTGGGAATTTCAAAGCAGGATTTATGCAATATTGAAAAAGGCAGAAAATTAGTAAGTGTCGAACGGGCCATTTTATTTGCAGAGTCACTTAAAATGCCGAAATTAACTTTTGCTAGATATGCGCTTCAAGACCAACTCACGAAAGCTGGACTAAAAGGGGAAATTCTAATAAAAGAAGTCGCATAGTTATTAGGTCTCAAGCTCCGATAAGAACTTATATAGGCCTAATTTTTGAATGGTCCGGATCAAACTAAGGTGGATTTTTAAATAGTCTGTGAAAGGATTATTAAAATTTCAATTTATTTAATCATAATTAAACCATCAATCGCTTTTGCTAATTGATAGTCTTTTTCCGACAGCGTATTTCCATTGTCATGAGTTGTGATCTTCACCACGCACTTTGAAAAACTCACCTCTAAATCGGGATGATGATTCACACTATTTGCAACCCATGCAATAGCGTTTACAAAAGAAATAGTTTTTAAATAACTTTTAAATTGAAATTCTTTTTTTAACAGCGACTGATTATTGTTATTTACCACTTCCCAGCCAGTACTTAGTTCACTTAGCATGGTAGCTCCTTTTCACAATCTTTCTCATTCGTTTTAACAATCGGTGGATACTTCGGTTCAAAATCTCCAAGGCGTTTTGCTTCTTCTAAAATTGCTAAAATATCTTGATCTAAAATTTTAAAAAGATCATTCATTTCTTCTAAAACAAAATATAGTGGCTGCATAATATCGATTCGATATGGTGTTCTAAGCGCCGTTAGCACATCGAAAGGAACTTTTTCTGATTTATCAGTCAATGCATATTGCGTTTCACCAATAGAAGATAAAATTCCCCCGCCATAACAACGTAATCCATCTTTGGTTTTTACTAATCCAAATTCAATGGTAAACCAGAATAATCTAAAAAGTTTTCTTCTATCTTTTGGTTCTGCTTTAAGGGCCAGTTCGCCAAATTTCTGCATAAAATCAGCGTATCCTTGGTGAGTTAAAAGTGGCGTATGCCCATAGAGCTCATGAAAAATATCTGGCTCTTGTAGATATTCCATCTCTTCCGGAATCCTTATAAAAGTGGCCGCTGGAAATCTTTTATTTGCAAGTAATGTAAAAAATTCTTTAGGCTGAATAATTGCAGGAACAGGATGAACACCCCAACCAGTAATCCCATCTAAAACCTTATTCACTTCATTCAATTGAGGTGCGCGATCTTTTGGAAAACTAATTGTCTTTAATCCTTGCATAAATTCATCACAAGCACGTCCAACTAAAACTTTTTCCTGGCGTTCGACCAACATTTTCCAAGTATTATTTTCGGTTGCATCCCAATCGATATATCCTTTGTCGTCTAATGCTTTTGATACGTATACGTGTTTTCCCATATGTCTTTATCCTAAATTAACCTTAAATTAATTCCTCAGTTTTCACCGAATGATTTAGATCCCTTAATATGTAATACTCTCCTTTCATTTTAAATCCTTCAATGATCAAAGTCATAAAAAGAATGAGGAAGGAGACAAAAATAATAGCAATTCTCTTTCGAAATGGCATGTTTATCTCATGTCTTTTGATAACTAGCGCCATAATCATTCCCATACTTATTCCCCCCGCATGTGCCATATTTGCGATGGGGCCAAGCAATCCCGTAAGGCATAAAAATAACCATATCAGCATCAAGCTCATATCGCGAGAAGGAATACTGTAAGGAAAATCTGGATGAGTTTTTTTATAAATCCAAACAAAACCTAAAAGTCCGTAAAGCACCCCAGACATTCCACCAAAATTTGGACCTGCTGTTATATATTGAAAAAGATTTGAAGTAATTCCTAAAAACAAAATTAAAGTGAGGTAAAATTGGGGAGAAAATTTCGCTTCAATAATATTTCCCAAATCTTTGAACCACAGCATATTAAAAAGTATATGCAAGATATTCATGTGCAAAAAAATGGGCGTTACGATTCTCCACCATTCCATGCTTTTTAAACCTTGAAAATGGATCGTTTCTTCTTTGCTGCCAAAAAATAATAATTCGTATAATGGTTTACCTAAATCAAGAAATGTTAGTAGATATAGGGCAACACAAAACCCCAATACCGTCATCGTTAAAAAGCCGTTGGGAAGTGCTTTTATTTGTATCCATTCGGCTTCGATTTCTACCGGCTTTGCTAAACCCATCTTCACGCGAAAGCAATCTGTTGCCATAGCAACATGCTCTGCTTTTTCAACTGTCAAAATGTACATGTCTACATTTTGGATATGAGAAACCATTACTGGTATATCTCGCTCGGACATAAGTCGAACTACCTCATCTGCAATCTTTTTATCTCGAAGTTCACCAATGACAAACATTTCACCCTCACATAAATCTCAAATTAGGATATAATAAACGGCAAGGATTAAGAAGTGTGCAGGAGGCACAAATGCAGGACAATTATCAAGAAAGGACATTTATTTCTCTACAAAAAAAGATTTACGCCTTTTTTCCAGAATCTACTGGGCTTTCATTAAATCAAATCATTGAGCACTATAAAGAAATGCATCCAAAAGAATCACATCCAAACACTGTTTGGTATGCACTTATCGCGATTTTAAAAATGACCAACTCAAAAGAACTAGATTTTTTGATTTTTAAATATGCTCAAGAAACTGAAAAAGAACAAAATTCTAAAATTAAAAAAGTAGCATAATTTTATTCTTTATTTTCGAAAATATCTTTAAGCCGACGAACACTTGTGCCTTCATCGGTTTTAGCACCTTTTACATTGTAACCAAGTTCTTCCATCAGATTGTTGGCAACCAAGATACAATTAAAAATAAGATTCGCTCTTCTTTTAAATTCCACCCCATTTTCCAAGTACTCAACAGTCAAAACAGAAGCTAAAATATCCTTGCTGATTTCATATTTTTTTTCTTGATATTGCTCTGGTGTTAGTTCAAATTTTTCAACTGCGGCCATATTAAAACATCCTTATTGTATTCTAACTAAAATGGTAAGCGCATTTAACTATAAAACAAAGATTATTTTTCATTTTCTTATTTGTCCCCTCTCCTATATTTACGCTAGAACTCATCCCTAAAAAAATCTCTCCAATAAGAATCCAAGTAAAAAGCTTGGCGACTTGAAAAAAGGCATTTTTTGGCGTATTTTAAAGAGAGAGGCAAAAATAAGTTTATTTTTGACCTATATTGGGGTATAAGGGCCAAAATCCTGAAACTACTCATGAATCAAGGTGAAGTTTATGCTTAAAATCAACAAAAAAGTTGAGTATGCCTTAATGGCATTAAAGCACTTGCAAATGCATCAAAAAGACCCAAATCCGAATGCCACAATTTCGGCCAGAGAAATTTGCGACAATTATGGGGCACCCTTCGATACCATGGCGAAAGTTATGCAAGTGATGAACTCACACGACATTTTAAAATCAGTAAAAGGAATTAAAGGTGGCTATCTTCTTAACAAGAATCTTGATGAAGTAACATATATGCAACTCGTTCGCATGATCGAAGGAAAAGAAGAATTAGGTCGCGTTTGTCAGTCTACGAAGGGTTTATGCGAATTATATGGGAAATGTAATATCGTAACTCCAGTAGAACATTTAAATAAAAAAATCACCGGATTTTTAGAAACATTAACAGTAAAAGAGTTACTCTCTGGAACAGAATTTAATCATCATCACGATTTCAATTTACCAGCTAAAAATGTCCAGAAAAGCGAGTTAGTATGAGTACAGATAATATTTTAAATTCAGACTATAAATATGGTTTCTACACCGATATCGAAACGGAAGAGTTCCCCAAAGGTTTAAGTGAAGATATCGTGCGTTTAATCTCGGCCAAAAAAAATGAACCTGAATGGTTACTAGATTTTCGTCTAAAAGCCTATCGTCATTGGCTTAAAATGACTCCACCCAAATGGGCAAAATTAGAAATTCCAGAAATTGATTTTCAGGCATTATATTACTATTCTGTTCCAAAGAAAAAAAATGCGGTTGCCAGTTTAGATGAAATTGATCCCGATCTTATCGCGACATTTGAAAAATTAGGAATTCCTTTAAATGAACAAAAGAGAATTTCCGGAGTCGCTGTAGATGCGGTATTTGATTCAGTTTCAGTCGCAACGACACACAAAGAAGAATTAGATAAAGTTGGAGTTATCTTCTGTTCAATTTCAGAAGCAGTGAAGGAACATCCTGAGCTTGTAAAAAAATATTTGGGAACAGTAGTTCCCCACTCTGATAATTTTTATGCTGCCCTAAATGCAGCGGTTTTTTCTGACGGATCCTTTGTCTACATTCCAAAGGGTGTAAAATGTCCGCTAGATTTATCAACATATTTTCGAATTAACGCTAAAGAAACTGGCCAATTTGAAAGAACTCTCATCGTTGCCGAAGAAGGCTCATTCGTAAATTACTTAGAAGGTTGTACAGCTCCTCAGCGAGATGAAAACCAGCTTCATGCAGCAATCGTTGAACTTGTCGCCCTTGATAATGCAGAAATTAAATATTCGACTGTCCAAAATTGGTATGCTGGTGACAAAAATGGCCTTGGTGGAATTTATAACTTCGTAACCAAACGTGGAAACTGCCTAGGGAAAAATTCTAAAATTTCTTGGACTCAAGTTGAAGCGGGTTCTGCCATCACGTGGAAATATCCTTCATGTAATTTAATTGGTGATAATTCTGAAGGTGCTTTCTACTCTGTAGCATTAACAAATAACTATATGCAGGCAGATACCGGAACCAAAATGGTACATATCGGAAAAAATACTAAATCAACAATTATCTCTAAAGGGATTTCAGCAGAGAACTCTGAAAATAATTACCGTGGATTAGTTAAGATCATGCCAAGTGCAACGAATGCTCGTAATTATTCACAGTGTGATTCGATGCTCATTGGAAGAAATGCAAGAGCAAATACTTTTCCCTATATTGACGTAAAAAATAATACGGCAACGTTAGAACACGAAGCTTCAACATCCAGGATTTCAGAAGAACAACTCTTCTATCTTCAGTCCCGTGGTTTCTCGGAAGAAAAATGTATTTCCATGATCGTAAATGGTTTTTGTAAAGACGTTTTTAAAGAACTTCCACTGGAGTTCTCGGTTGAAGCCGTTAAGTTAATTGAAATGAAATTAGAAAATAGCATAGGTTAGGTAAAAGTTATGATTGAAATTAAAAATTTACACGCAAAAGTTGGTGACAACGAGATTTTAAAAGGAATTAACTTAAGTGTTCGCGCCGGTGAAGTTCATGCGATTATGGGACCAAATGGTTCTGGAAAATCAACTTTATCAAAAGTTATTGCTGGTCATCCATCGTTTGAAGTCACACAAGGTTCGATTACTTTTAAAGTTAATCAAAAAGAAAAAAATCTTTTTGAGATGGGTCCAGATGAAAGAGCAAAATCGGGAATCTTTTTAGGGTTCCAATACCCAGTAGAAATTCCTGGTGTCACAAATTTTACATTTTTATTTGAAGCTTTTAATGAAGTTTGTAAACACAACGGTGTTCAAACGATGAATGAAGAAGATTTTAGAAAATTTCTAACTCCTAAGCTTGAACTTTTAGAAATGAATCCTGCTTTCTTAGACCGTCCAGTTAACACCGGTTTTTCTGGTGGAGAAAAAAAGAAAAATGAAATTCTCCAAATGGCAGTTTTAAATCCTCGCCTTTCGTTACTAGACGAGACAGATTCAGGTCTGGATATCGATGCCCTTAAAATTGTCGCAAAAGGTGTAAACGCTCTTAAATCAAGATTCAACGCTACCGTTTTAGTGACTCACTACCAAAGACTTTTAGATTATATTGTTCCTGATCATGTGCATGTTCTCTACAAAGGGAAGATCATTAAGTCAGGAGGAAAAGAACTCGCACTAGAGTTAGAAGAAAAAGGTTACGACTGGTTAATTAAGGATCACGAGTAATATATGGAAGTACAATTATTGCCAGAAATTCTAAAAGGATTTGCAGGTCTAGAAAAAAGATCACCAGATTTCTTTTTGCATTTTAAAAATCAAAAAAATCTCGCACTAAAATTTTTAAATGATAATGGTCTTCCAACTAAAAAAGACGAAGCTTGGCTGTATACTCAAATTCAGAAGAATATGGCCTTCAGAGTTTTTGAACACAAGTCTGATCTTGTTCAAGCTCTCCCTGCTACTTTAAAAGTTGATGCTGAAAACCTTTTAGTTTTTATTAATGGCGTTTTAAACCATGCCCTCACAAAATTAAAAGATGCTTTAATTGTCACTGAAAACGCAAATGCCTTTTCAGAAAATTATTTTGATGGTCTTCATGCCTTAAATGATCTTCTTGCTCTTCGGGCGTATGAGATTACAGTTCCTAAAAAACTAAAATTAAGCGCTCCCCTATATATTGTTCATTTATTCGATGAAAATGCACTTAATCGTATTGTTAGCCCCAAATTAAAACTTAATTTAGAAAGTTTTTCAGAAGGCTCAATTGTTGAATTATTTGCAAGTTCAAACCGCGACCTTTTCCAGTATACAACCAATGCCTTTACGGAAATCAACTTAAGTGAAAATGCAAAATTTGAATTCGTAAAAGTAAACTTTGAAGCAAAAAAATCTACTCATATAGCGCTAACCAAAGCGACCCTGAAACGCGATAGTACTTTAAGTGTTTTTACGACAGATTTTGGTAATATTACATCTCGTGAAAATTTAGATGTTACATTAAATGGTGAAAATGCTCACGCCAATCATTTTGGGTTTATGCTTTTAAAACAAGATGAACACGGTGATGTTTTTACAAAGATCAAACATGACGTCCCTCATAGCTTCTCAGAGCAACTCGTAAAAACGGTTATCGCGGAT
>JACCDN010665417.1_pt1 | contig 18607 bp, 15 predicted proteins | sample 7441691 | NCBI WGS metagenome assembly JACCDN01 (sample SAMN15323439, study PRJNA562643) | freshwater metagenome | isolation source: river surface water | place: USA:Blue River Watershed | collected 2017-08-16
CTCCTCTTGCGCCTCGGGGCGTAGCGTAGTGGCTAGCGCGCCTGCTTTGGGAGCAGGAGATCGGGAGTTCGAATCTCCCCGCCCCGACCAGTTTCATCTAGGTCAGTTCTATCTATAGATCCTCACAAATATCGATTATCAGGGAGCACCGTGAAGAGCACAGTCGAGACACTTTCTCCAACTCGCGTAAAGATGGATGTAGAAGTTACATTCGCAGAGCTAGCTCCACACATCGATGCTGCATATAAGAAGATTGCAAAGCAAGTAAACATTCCAGGTTTCCGTAAAGGACACGTTCCAGCTGCGATGATCGATCAGCGCGTTGGACGTGGAAGCGTTCTCGATGAGGCGATCAACTCAGCCCTTCCAGATTTCTACTCACAAGCTGCACGCGAAAACGATGTTGTTGTCATTGGTCGCCCAGAAGTAGATATCAAGGAATTTGTTGATAAAGAGAAGTTGGTTTTTGTTGTTGAAGTTGATGTTCGTCCAGAGGTTAAGCTTCCAGACTTTTCAAAGATCGAAATTATTGTCGATGACGTTAAGGTCGAAGATAAAGATGTTGAGGAGCAGCTCGATGGTTTGCGCGCTCGCTTTGGAACCCTGCACACAGTAGAACGTGCTGCAAAAGATGGAGACTTTGTAACAATCGATCTCACAGCTCGCATTGATGGGCAAGAAGTCGATGGCGGTAAGGCAAATGAAATTTCATATGAAGTTGGCTCAGATCGCATGATTGATGGTCTTGATGCAGCACTTCTTGGAATGTCAGCAGGGGATACAAAGACATTTACAACTCAACTCGTTGGTCAGAAAGATGACGAGAAGGGCGATGTAGAGATTGTTGTAAAGACCGTTAAAGAGCGCGAGCTTCCAGCAGCAGATGATGCATTTGCAAAGCTTGCATCTGAGTTCGACACCATCGCAGAACTTCGTGCAGATTTCGTTGAGCGCCTTGGCCGTGTGAAGAAGATGGAACAGGGTGCACAGGCACGCGACCTACTTCTTGAGAAGCTTCTTGCTGATCTTGATATTCCAGTCCCAGAAGGAATTGTTGAAGCTGAAGTAAACGATCACCTTGATGGCGAAGGCCGTCAGGAAGATGCAGAGCACCGCGCAGAAGTAGATGGCCAGGTTCGCTCATCACTTAAGTCAGATTTCTTGCTCGATGCAATCATCAAGAGCGAGCAGGTAGAGATCACAGAGATGGAACTTACCGAATATCTCGTACGCACATCACAGCGTTATGGAATGGCTCCAGAACAATTCGCACAGGAACTTCAGAAGGCTGGCCAGATCGGGCAGCTCGTTGCTGAGGTTTCTCGTGCAAAGGCGCTTGCAGTTGTTCTAGAGCGCGTGAAGGTTGCCGATAAGTCAGGTAACGAGATCAAGCTCGAAGAACTTCGCGCAAAGGCACCTGAGGCTCCAGCAGCCGAATAATTTGCATATGCCCTAAGCGAACAGGGGCAGTTTCACGCAGGATCCATGGCAAATGGGGAAGCATTTTCGCGCTGGAATTGTTAAGGTCACTACATATAACAATTCAGGAGGATGAAGTGGATTATCTCAACCCCGAGGCCGCGCAGATCTTGGCCCGTGCACCACACTCAGCATCAGGTGGGCTAGACGATCAGGTCTACAACCGTCTCTTGCGCGAACGAATCATCTTCCTTGGCTCAGTCGTTGAAGACTCAATGGCCAATGCAATCGCTGCGCAGATTCTCTTGCTCGCGGCAGAAGATCCAAAGAAAGATATTTTCCTTTACATCAACTCACCTGGTGGTTCAGTTACAGCAGGTATGGCGATCTACGACACCATGCAATATGTGCAGAACGACGTTGCAACAGTTGGAATGGGTCTTGCTGCATCAATGGGTCAATTCCTTCTCTGCTCAGGTGCACCCGGAAAGCGTTACGCGCTTCCACATGCTCGCATCATGATGCACCAGCCTTCATCTGGAATCGGTGGAACTGCAACAGATATCAAGATTCAGGCAGAACAAATTGGATTTACAAAGCGCAAGATGGCAGAGCTGATTGCTCACCACACAGGACAGACAATCGAAACAATTACTGCAGATTCAGATCGCGATCGCTGGTTCACAGCAGATGAAGCTAAGGAATATGGCTTTGTTGATCACGTAGTTCGTTCTGCAGGTCAGGTATCAGGTAGCGGAGGAACAGCACAATGATCAACGAATTCGATCGCGCACAGGAGATTACATCTCGTTACGTTCTTCCAGTCTTCGAAGAGAAAACAGCTAATGGTTACAAGCGCCACGATCCATATACAAAGCTATTCGAAGAGCGCATTATCTTCTTGGGCCAGCCAATTGATGACACCGTTGCAAACGATGTTATGGCCCAGCTACTTACTCTTGAATCAATGGATTCAGATCGCGACATCATCTTGTACATCAACTCGCCAGGTGGGTCATTTACAGCGTTGACGGCGATCTACGACACCATGCAATTTGTCCGCCCTGATGTGATGACAATCTGTCTTGGACAGGCAGCATCTGCTGCAGCGATCATCCTTGCAGGCGGTGCGAAGGGAAAGCGATACGCACTCGAGCATTCACGTATCTTGATTCACCAACCTTCATCAGAAGGTGGCGGACAGGCATCAGATATCGAGATCCAAGCTCGCGAGATCTTACGTATGCGTGGCCTGCTCGAGAGCATGCTTTCTCGTCACACAGTGCGCACTCAAGAACAAATCGCACAAGATATCGAACGCGACAAGATTCTTACCGCAGCAGAAGCTGTTGAGTACGGTCTTATCGATCAGGTTCTAGCTAGCCGAAAGGCAAAGCCAACCTGGTAACTCCCAGGTATATATCTACATTGTGAAACTATTTGAGGCGGGCTCCCTTTGGTCATACAAGGGTTTCCGTCTCTTTTGGTTTTCCAACACAATCTTTGTTCTTGGTTCTGGTGCTTTTCCAGTTGCACTCGCAGTTGCCGTTCTCGATAGCAACGGCAACGATCCAAAATCACTTGGTTTTATTCTCGGTGCACGAGTCTTAGCAGCTGTTCTCTTTGCACCAATTGCTGGCGTCTGGTCTGATCGCCTACCTCGCGTGCAAGTGATGATTACGGCAGATTTATTCAGGGCAGCACTTGTATTTTCACTTGTCTTTCTTGCTCAGCCCGGAACTCCTTATTGGATCTTGGCACTTGTCGTTTTTATGATGGGAATGGGCGATGCATTAGGCGCTCCAGCTTCGCAGGCAATTCTTCCAAGTCTCCTACCGGAAGATAAGTTAAATGCTGGAAACGTCGCGCGTAGCATCGTCGTGCGCACAGCACACATCATCGGACCAGGAGTAGGCGCAGGTGCCATCTTCCTCTTTGGTGCTCGTTACACCTTTATCTATACAGGAGTTTTCTTTGTACTAGGTACGAGTTTGATGTTCTTTATCCAAGAAGACTTTAAGCCAATCGCCCATGAGGATAAACAGACCTTCTTTGTCGATTTTAAAGAGGGCGTGCGTACTGTGTGGCATATCAAATGGATCTTTGCTCTCATAGCCACAACTTCTTTTCAGCTGATGTTTATCGTTGGCGTTGAAAGTGTTCTTCTGCCCGTAATTACTCGTCGCGAATTTGATTCCAACAACGTATTTGCTCTCTCTGCTTCAGTATTCTCACTTGGCGCAATCATCGGCGCACTCGGTTCACTGCGACTTAAAATCAAACACCAAGGCCAATTCTGCATTCTCGTCTTCGCGCTCCTCGCTGCAACAACTTTGGCATTGGCATTTCCATTCTCGCCATACATCGTCATTGCTGCATATTTCATCGCCGGTTTATCTGTTGGTCCGTGGGAAGCGTTCTGGGCTGCAGCAGTTCAGAGAGAAGTTCCACAAGAGTTACAAGGTCGTGTATTTAGCGTTGACCACATGGGCTCCACAGCACTCATCCCATTAGGGCTAGTTCTAGTTGGACCAGCATCTGAGTGGTTGGGGGAGCGACCAATGCTGATTGGAGTTTCGATCTTGCACGTCCTCATCAGTCTTTCGGTCTTGAAGGTCACCGGTGTGCGTGATCTCAAAATGCCTGCGGCGTTCTGGAATTCTTCTCAGGGCGAACAGCTCAAGCGATAATTCACAGCCCTATTCACCCGTTCAAAAACTAAGATTGGCTTACTTCCTCACCACCTTAGGAGCACCATGACACGCATTGGCGAGACTAGCGATCTGCTGAAATGTTCTTTCTGCGGCAAGACACAGAAGCAGGTTAAGAAATTAATCGCAGGTCCTGGCGTCTACATCTGCGATGAGTGCATCGAACTTTGTAACGAGATCATTGTTGAGGAGCTCTCCGAGGCGAGCTCCCTTGGTCTTACAGAACTTCCTAAGCCACAAGAAATTTTCGAATTCCTCGATCAATATGTAATCGGTCAAGATCGCGCGAAGAAGTCACTCTCTGTTGCCGTCTACAACCACTACAAGCGTGTTCAATCTGGTGAGCCAAAGGGCGAAGACGCGATTGAACTCGCGAAGTCAAACATTCTTCTTCTTGGTCCAACCGGATGCGGCAAGACACTGATGGCACAAACTTTGGCTCGCATGCTCAATGTCCCATTTGCAATTGCAGATGCAACAGCACTTACCGAAGCAGGTTATGTCGGTGAAGATGTAGAGAACATTCTTCTTAAGCTTTTGCAGGCAGCAGATTACGATGTGAAGAAAGCTGAAACCGGAATCATCTACATCGATGAAATCGACAAGGTTGCACGTAAATCAGAGAACCCATCAATTACTCGCGATGTATCCGGTGAAGGTGTCCAGCAAGCGCTCTTGAAGATTCTCGAGGGAACAGTTGCATCTGTTCCACCACAGGGCGGACGTAAGCACCCACATCAAGAATTTATTCAGATCGATACAACAAATGTTCTCTTCATTGTCGGTGGAGCATTCGCTGGTCTAGATAAGATCATTGAAGCACGTAGCGGTTCGGCAAGCGTTGGATTTAACGCAACTCTTCAATCACAAGAAGAGAAGAATTCAAAAGACTTCTTTGCAGAAGTTATGCCAGAAGATTTGTTGAAGTTTGGAATGATCCCAGAATTTATCGGCCGTCTTCCTGTCATTACAAGCGTTGAGAACCTTGATAAGCCAGCCTTGATGCAGATTCTTACCGAACCTCGCAATGCGCTCGTTAAGCAGTACCAGCGCCTCTTTGATCTTGATGATGTACATCTTGAATTCGATGCAGATGCCCTCGAAGCAATTGCAGATCTTGCCCTCAAGCGCGGCACCGGTGCGCGTGGACTTCGCGCCATCATGGAGTCGGTACTTCTCTCTGTCATGTACGACGTGCCAAGCCGCAGCGATGTTGCCAAGGTTGTCATCAATAAGGCGTGCATCACAGATTCAGCTACCCCTGAATTGATTATGCGCACAGGTGATCTTCCAAAGCGAGCGACCCGTCGCGATAAGGATACGCAAGAGAAGAGCGCATAAATAAACTAGACTCCACCCCATGTCAACCGAGGCCACACATGGGCGCGAACTAGCTGCAAGCTTTGTACCTGCAGATATCGAAGCTCCTCTCTATCAAAAGTGGCTCGATGCCGGATATTTCACTGCAGATGCATCGTCATCTAAAGAGCCATTCACCATTGTTCTTCCGCCTCCCAATGTGACAGGCGTTCTGCACATCGGTCACGCTCTCGATCAAACTCTGCAAGATTGTCTTTCACGCATGAAACGCATGAAAGGTTTTGAAGTTCTCTGGCTTCCAGGAATGGATCACGCAGGAATTGCAACGCAGAACGTTGTTGAAAAACAATTAGCTAGCCAAGGAAAGTCACGTCACGATCTTGGTCGCGAAGCATTCCTCGAAAAAGTCTGGGAGTGGAAAGCAGAATCTGGCGGCGCAATTCTTGATCAGATGAAACGCATGGGTTCAGGCGTTGACTGGTCTCGCGAACGATTTACGATGGATGAAGGAATGTCCAACGCCGTTGTTTCAATCTTTAAGAAGATGTACGACGCAGAACTCATCTATCGCGCAGAGCGAATCATCAACTGGTGCCCTCGATGCCTGACAGCACTTTCCGATATTGAAGTAGAACATAGCGATGACGCTGGCGAGCTTGTCTCTATTCGTTACGGCGATGGTGCCGATGCGATCGTTGTCGCAACAACCCGTGCCGAGACAATGCTTGGCGATACCGCAGTTGCCGTTCACCCTGATGATGAGCGCTACCAACACCTCATCGGAACTTCAGTTCAGGTCCCACTTGTTAACCGCATGATTCCAATCGTGGGGGATGAGCATGTAGATCCTGCATTTGGAACCGGAGCGGTCAAAGTAACTCCCGCTCACGATGTAAATGACTTTGAGATCGGCCAGCGCCATAACCTTCAAACTCTTGTCATCCTTGATGTGGCTGGAATAGTTGTCGGAACTAATACAGCCTTTGATGGTCTTGATCGCGCTGATGCACGTAAGGCAGTTGTTGAGGCACTCCGCCAAGAAGGACGCATCGTCGCAGAGAAGCGTCCATACATTCACGCTGTCGGACATTGTTCACGTTGCGATACAACCGTGGAACCACGTCTATCAAAGCAGTGGTTTGTAAAGGTTGCTCCGATGGCTAAGGCATCTGCAGATGCTGTTCGTAATGGAACTGTAAAGATTGAACCCGCTGCTCTTGAGCCACGGTACTTCGAATGGGTCGACAACATGCATGACTGGTGTATCTCTCGCCAGTTGTGGTGGGGACATCGCATTCCAGTTTGGTATGGACCACAAGGTGAAGTCGTTGTTGTCGGTCCTGGTGAAAGCGCACCTGCTGGCTATGAACAAGATCCAGATGTTCTCGATACCTGGTTCTCATCTGGTCAATGGGCATTTTCAACAATGGGTTGGCCGGAAAAGACTGCAGACCTTGCCAAGTTCTACCCAACTAGTGTTCTCGTTACCGGATATGACATTTTATTCTTCTGGGTTGTTCGCATGATGATGATGTCGACCTTTGCAATGGATGGCGTTCCTCCATTTAAGACGATCATGTTGCACGGTTTGGTTCGCGATCAATTCGGCAAGAAGATGTCGAAATCTCGTGGAAACGTCATCGATCCCATCGAGTTTATGAATAAGTACGGCGCAGATGCACTTCGCTTTACCTTGGCTCGTGGTGCTAACCCAGGAACTGATCAAGCCCTTGCCGAAGATTGGATTGGCGGATCACGAAACTTTGCCACCAAGCTCTGGAATGCAACTCGCTTTGCGATGATGAATGGCGCACACGTTAATGGGGATTTTCCCGCATTTGATTCACTCAACGCGATCGATCGCTGGATCCTGTCTCGCCTGAACGAAACAATTTCCGAAGCCGATGCACTTCTTGAAAGTTATGAATTTTCACGCGCCTGCGAATTGATCTATCACTTTGCCTGGGATGATCTCTGTGACTGGTATCTAGAGCTCTCTAAGGAGACCTTCGCATCAGATCAGAAGGCATCGTCACAGCGAGTGCTTGGACATGTTCTTGATCAGTTGATGCGCCTACTTCACCCAGTAATGCCATTTATTACAGAAGAACTGTGGTGCACATTAACTGGCGGCAAGAGCCTCATGGTTGCAGCGTGGCCACAATCTGATTCAACTCAGATTGATAAGCAGGCTGAGAAGATCGTTGCCTCACTACAAGAGGTTGTCACAGAGGTTCGTCGCTTTAGAAATGATCAAGGACTTAAGCCATCTCAGAAGATTCCAGGCCGATTATCTGGAAATAAAGATGTCGTTGCCTTTGAAAGTGCTTTGCGATTCTTGCTTAAGCTTGAAGCAAAAGAGTTCACACCGTCTGCAACTCTAGATATTGCCGGAACTACTATCGAACTAGATCTGACCGGCTCTATCGATGTTGTTGCAGAGCGAGCTCGCCTAGAGAAAGATTTAGCTACAGCACTTAAGGATCAGAAGACGGCTGAAGTGAAGTTAGGTAACGAGGGCTTTATGGCGAAAGCGCCTGCCGAAGTCGTTGTCGAAATTCGTGAACGTCTTGCAAAGACAACGTCTGAGATCGAAAGAATCACTTCTGCACTGGCTGCGTTGAAATAAATGAACGAAATTTCTGCAGAGGATCAAGCTCGCGTAGATGCGATTGAGGCAGCACTCCTTGCGCGCTGGCCAGAGAATCGAATCGCGCCAACCCTTGAGCGAATCAGCGCACTCGTAGATGCGCTGGGTTCACCTCAGCTGTCTTATCCAACGATTCACATCGGCGGAACAAACGGTAAGACAACAACGTCGCGCATGATTGATTCGCTCCTCTTTTCCATGGGACTTCGCACAGGTCGCTTTACCAGCCCACACCTTGAGACTTACCGCGAGCGAATTTCTATCAATGGCGAACCGATAGATCCTAAAGAATTAATCTTCTCCTATAACGACATCGCTGCCTACTTTGACTTCATCGACTCTAAATTCGATAACCCAATTAGTTTCTTTGAAGCTATCACAGCTCTAGCCTTTGCAGCCTTTGCAGAGCATCCAATTGATATTGGAATCATCGAAGTCGGCATGGGCGGCGAGTGGGATGCAACAAATGTCGTCAAGGCAGATGTCAGCGTCATCACTCCCATTGGTTTAGACCATATGGAATACCTAGGAAATACCCTCCTTGAGATTGCTCAAACCAAAGCAGGCATCATTAAAGAAGGTGGATTCGCCGTCCTCTCACAGCAAGAACCAGAAGTTGCTGTTGAGCTCCTGCGCAAAGCAGCTGAAGTTGGAGCAGATGTTGCCCGTGAAGGCCTTGAATATGCAGTGCTCTCTCGAGCAGTTGCAGTCGGCGGACAACTTGTAACAATCCAAGGACTTAAGGGTGTCTATGACGACATCTTCATTCCACTTCATGGAAAGCATCAAGCATCTAATGCTGCAGCAGCCCTTGTGGCAGTTGAAGTCTTCTTTGGCGAAAATGAACTGGATATCGACGCTGTTCGTGAAGGATTTGCCCAAGTGCGATCACCAGGGCGTTGCGAAGTAATCCATCGCGACCCAACAATCATTTTAGATGCAGCTCATAATCCACATGGAAGTGTTGCTCTCCACGAAACCATCACGTCTGAATTTACCTTCGACGAAATCATTGGCGTTGTGGGCGTGATGGCCGATAAAGATGCGCGTGGCATCCTGAGCAACTATGAGAAGTTCATGGATTCGATTATCGTCACAAAGAACTCATCTCATCGGGCAATGGATGTGGCTGACTTAGAACTTTTGGCAATTGAAGTATTTGGTGCAGATCGAGTTTTCTCAGCAGAAACTCTTGATCTTGCACTTGAGAAGGCGATCAAAAATTCAGTTCGCCCATTGAGTGATGACACTCTCGGAATAGTTGTCACCGGATCTGTCGTTACCGTTGGCGAAGCGCGCACCTATCTCAGCGCTAAGTTTGCAAAGAAAACAGGGGAGAGCGCATGAAGGTTTTAGGGAGCGCGGTTCTCACAATGGAAGTTTTCATTATAGGATTTGCGATGCTTCTTGCTAAAGATATTCATGAGCCTGCAACGATTATTTATGGTTTTGCATTTATGGTGGTCACGATCGCCACAGTGGGACTACTCAAGAAGAGAATCGGTTGGATTCTCGGCTCGATCCTCCAGTTTGCATTGATGGCCTACAGCGTCGTCGTGCCAGCCATGGCTATCGTTAATCTGATTTTCATGGGGTTATGGGTGGCTGCCATCATTGTCGGGCGTAAGGGTGAGGCCGCTCGAGCAGCTTTGCTGTCGCAGGGTCCTCCAAAACCCTAATAGACTGACGCGGTGAAAATCGAGCAGACCCTCATTCTTGTAAAACCTGACGGCGTTTCCCGCGGACTCGTGGGAGAGATCATCGGCCGTATCGAATCAAAGGGATACGTGATTGCAGATCTTAAGATGATGCAGGCAGATCGCGCTCTCCTCGAACGTCATTACGCAGAGCATCAAGGCAAGCCGTTCTTTGAACCACTTGTTGAATTTATGCTCTCGGGTCCAATCGTTGCGATCATTGCAGAAGGACAGCGCGTCATCGAGGGATTTAGATCTCTTGCCGGTGCAACTGATCCAACTGTTGCAGCTCCAGGAACAATCCGTGGAGATCTCGCACGCGATCAAGGAACAAAGGTTCAACAAAATCTTGTTCACGGTTCTGACTCACCAGAGTCTGCAGCACGTGAAATAGCAATTTTCTTCGAAGGGAAATAAATGAGCGCCAGAACAACATTCATCGGTCGCGATATGGCGATCGATCTTGGAACAGCAAACACACTCGTCTATGTACGTGGACGTGGAATCGTTCTCAACGAGCCATCAGTAGTTGCTGTCAACCAAGATACCGGCGCAGTTCTTGCAATCGGTGCAGAAGCTAAGTTGATGATCGGTCGTACACCAGGCAATATCGTTGCTATCCGTCCACTCAAAGATGGTGTGATCGCAGACTTCGACACAACAGCTCGCATGCTCAAGCACTTTATTCGCAAGGTTCATGGTCGTCGTGTTCTTGCAAAGCCACGTCTTGTTATTTGCGTGCCGTCAGGCATCACAGGCGTTGAACAGCGCGCAGTAACCGAAGCCGGTTACGATGCTGGCGCACGTAAGGTTTACATTATTGAAGAGCCAATGGCTGCAGCTATTGGTGCAGGACTTCCCATCCACGAGCCAACCGGAAACATGGTTGTCGATATTGGTGGCGGAACTACAGAAGTTGCTGTGATTTCACTTGGTGGAATCGTGACCGCTCTCTCTATCCGTGTAGGCGGAGATAAGCTCGATCAGGCGATTATTGATTGGGTAAAGCGCGAATATTCACTACTTTTGGGTGAGCGCACAGCTGAAGAGATCAAGATGGCTATCGGATCTGCCTACGTTCTTGCAGATGAGAAGGATGCAGAAATCCGTGGTCGCGATCTTGCAACGGGACTTCCAAAGACAATTATCGTTACCGCCGCTGAGATCCGTAAGGCCCTCGATGAGCCAGTGAAGGCAATTGTTAATGCTGTAAAGAGCACACTTGATAAGTGCCCACCGGAGCTTTCCTCTGATCTGATCAACCGCGGAATTGTTCTTACAGGTGGAGGAGCTCTCCTTAAAGGTCTTGATGAGCGCCTGCGTCGTGAAACAGGAATGCCTATTCACGTAGCAGAGCGCGCACTTGATGCAGTCGTTGAAGGTTCTGGTAAATGTATTGAAGAGTTCGAGGCACTTGAAAAGGTCTTGATCTCAGAACCACGTCGATAGGCTGCTAGATCATGGCGCGCGGCGGCGAGAACCGCGGGCGTTTACTGCTCATCATCCTCATCATCACATCGCTCTTTCTGATCACTCTTGATCTTCGCGGTGTATCTGTCATTGGAGGATTACGAACAGGAACGCAGAGCGCGCTCAGCCCAGTTCAAAGTTTTGGATCAACAGTTCTCTCTCCAGTCCGCAACTTCTTCTCTGATGTGATCCATCTTGGTCGTACTCGATCTGAGATGGAGGCTCTACGAGAAGAGAACGGCAGATTGCTTACAGAACTTCGTCAACGCCGAAATGTGGATGCTCAATTAGAGCAGTTACAGGGTGCTCTCGATCTGGCTGGCAAGGCTGAATATAAAGTTGTCAGCGCACGAGTTATTTCACAAGGTGCAACAACATCATTCACCCAGACAATTACCATCGATGCCGGATCTCGCAATGGTGTAAAACCAAATATGACAGTGATCAATGCGTACGGTCTTGTCGGAGTTGTAAAGACCGTTTATCCAGGCAGCTCACTCATCTCTTTAGCTTCTGATCCTTCGTTCCGAATTGGTGTGCGCGTGGCCGGAAGCCAGCAGATTGGAATACTTTCAGGACAGGGCACCCGCAAAGGCGTCCTACAACTTCTGGATAATCAATCGACCATCAAGGTCGGAGACATTCTCGTTGCTCGAGGTAGCGTTAATGATCGACCATTTGTTCCAGGGGTGCCTGTAGGCGAAGTAACCTCAGTTGATAATGCTGCTGGTGCTGTCACCCAAACCGCAGATGTTCGCTTCTTTGCAAACTTCTCTGCAGTAGGAGTGGTCACCGTTGTACTAAAAGGCGCTGAAGCAGATCCGCGTGATTCTCTGATTCCAGTAAAGCCAGCGCCAACACCTGTGCCAACAGTTACTGTCTTTGTCACACCAAGCCAATCTCCTTCACCGAGCGCTTCTGGCAACGACTGATGTCCACTCGCAAGATCGCACTATCTGCACTTCTCTTCCTCTTTGTATATGTGGTTCAAGAAGCATTTATTACCCAGTTACATATTGCAGGCGGAGGATTCTCACTCTTCCTAATCTTTGCACTGTTATGGGCAGCGCTCTCATCTCCTGATGTTGGAGCGCTGACTGGTTTTGTTGCAGGTTTTCTTATTGATCTTTCGCAGAGCACCTCGGGTGCTGTAGGTCAGTGGACTTTCGTTCTTATTCTTGTCGGCTTTGGAATTTCATACCTCGGACTGGGTTATGAAAATGTACGCATGAATCCATTCACGATCACATTTCTTGTCACTATCTCAGTCGTGGTCGCGCGAGTTCTATATCTCTTGCTCTCTCTTCTAATAGGGGAGAGCGTTGGAAGTCTCCTTTCAATAATTACATCGCTCTTCATCGGAGCTCTCTGGTCTGCAGCCATCGTTCCAATGACGATGCCTCTTGTAGCCCGCGCCTATGACTTCATTGATGACACAAGGTTGCGTCTATGAATCTACGTTCAAGGTTAAGTTTGCTTGTCATTCAGATCTTTATTATCTCTTTGATGGTTGCACTCCTTGGCCGCCTCTTCTATCTGCAGGTTGCTGCCGGGCCAAAATATAAGGATGCAGCGCTCTCTATTCAGAGCCGTGACCTAGTGACCCCGGCAGCTCGAGGATTGATTGTGGACTCATCTGGTGTACCGCTAGCTCTCAATAAAGTTGGAGTTGCAGTAACCGTTGATCGCACAAAGATTGATAAGCAAGACGATAAGGGCGAAGCGGTACTTCGTTCGCTAGCAAAGTTATTAGGTCTCAAGTATGCCGATGTCTTTCAGCGCACCAGACTTTGTGGTGAATTAGAGAAGGGTAAGCGAACCGGATGTTGGACGGGATCTCGCTTTCAGCCAATTCCAGTTACTAAAGATGCAGATCCAACGCTGGCGCTACAAATTTTTGAACGCTCCGATCTCTTTCCGGGCGTTGATGCGCAACCGATCGCAATTCGTTCTTATCCAGCAAATGCGGATGTAAACGCCGCACACCTTCTTGGCTATATCGGTCCATTGACTGACAGTGACTTAGCGGGGGAGAATGGTAGAAGTTACTTTAGATCTGAATCCATCGGTAAGGCTGGCCTTGAGATTCAATACGATGAATTCTTACGTGGATCTCCTGGAATTAAGACAGTGATTGTCGACCGTAAAGAAGCTGTCACAAATACCAGCAAGGTGACTAACCCGGTTGCGGGAAATCACTTGGTCACAAGTATTGATGTCCGTCTGCAAGCTGCAAGTGAGAAAGCGCTGGCAGATGCTGTCGCTCGATCGCGCGCAAGTGGTTACCGAGCAGATGGTGGAGCTGCAGTTGTCCTTGATGTTGTTACCGGGCGTGTACTGGCGCTAGCATCTTATCCATCCTATGATCCAAATGCTTTTGAACGCGGATTAACTGTCAAGCAAGCAAGTGATCTCTATTCAGAAGAAGCAGGAGTTCCAGCCCTATCGCGCGCTCTGCAAGGACTCTTTGCTCCCGCCTCTACATTTAAATCAGTCTCTATCGTTGCTGCAGCTAATGCAGGCTATGACCTCAGTGCAACGTATGACTGCCCATCTGAATATCAAGTGGGAACGCGAGCTTTCCAAAACTTTGAAAGTAGAGCTCAAGGGCGCATCTCCATGAAAAAGGCGCTTGCTATCTCGTGTGACACAATTTGGTACAAAATTGCATTCGCAGAATGGCTTAAAGATGGTGGACTCAAGCCAAAAGCCAACCCTAATGATTACTTCTTTAAAGCAGCAGAAGGTTTCCAAATTGGTAAGAAGACAGGAATTGATCTTCCATCAGAGTCATCTGGGCGTCTAGCAAATCGCGAATGGCGTAAATCCTTGCACGAGCAAAATAAAGATTTCTACTGCAACTATAAAGAGCGAGCATCTAAAGCTCAGCAGACTGCTTTCTTGATTGAACTTGCTCGTGAGAACTGCCTCGACGGTGACAAGATTCGCGCAGGTGATGCAGTGAACTTCTCGATCGGTCAGGGAGATACCGTCATCACACCGCTGAAGTTGGCTCAGATGTATGCGGCAATCGCAAACGGTGGAACCATCTGGAAGCCAACTGTTGGTAAGGCAATTGTGACAACAGATGGCGAAGTGATTGAAAGCATCAACCCTGAGAAAATCGGCACCATCCCTGCCACCCGAGAGACTATTAAATTTCTTCATGGTGCACTCCGCGAAGTTGTCGTCAGTGGTACTGGAGCTGGTGTTTTCGCAGGATTTCCAATCCCAATCGCTGGCAAGACCGGAACTGCTCAAGTATTTGGAAAGAATGCCAATGGAACTCTCAAGAGCGATACATCGTGGTTTGCATCCTATGCACCTGCTGACAAACCACGATATGCAGTTGTCATGATGGTCTCGCAAGGTGGTTTCGGTGCATCCTCATCCGGTGTTGGTGTGCGCAGAATTTATGAAACTCTCTTTGGAGTGAAAGGATCAACGGTTGTTCCCGGTGCGGCGATCTACCCAGAAGGTAAACCACCATTGAAGTTGCCTAAGATTTCACCTGCAACGAAGGTGAAGGAGAGCCCATGAGCATGATCAATCAGCGTCAGGGCTTCCGTCGCACCCGTTCAACCCAGACATTCTGGGGATTTGATCCAATCCTAACCGTTGCAGTCGGTCTCTTACTTTTCATTGGAACCTTACTTGTTTATGCGGCAACACGTGATTGGTATGCCGCCAATGGCTTAGATCCACAGTATTACCTCAAGCGCCACGTCATCAATATTGTCATTGGCATTTTGCTCGCTTGGGGCACAACAGTTATTGATTATCGAATGTTGCGCGCCTACACACCAATTGTGTGGGGGCTTGGCGTTATCGGTCTTACCGCTGTTCTCATCCCAGGAATTGGCAGCGAGGTAAATGGTGCACAGGCGTGGATCCCACTTCCTGGTGGTTTCCAGATTCAGCCAGCAGAACTAGCAAAGATTTCAATTATCGTTGGAATGTCGATGTTGCTCTCTGAATACCGACATGAAAATGATGAACCGTCACATCGTGATGTGATTCAGGCGCTCTTGGTTGCAGCAATTCCAGTTGGACTTATTTTGTTACAGCCAGATATGGGAACTGTCTTCATTATTAGCATCGTTGTAGTTGCAATGATCGGTGCATCTGGTGCGCCATCACGTTGGGTCGTTGGATTAGTTCTCGTTGCTCTCCTTGGTGGATTTGGTGCAACCAAACTAGGCGTTATAAATGATTACCAGGTCAAGCGCCTGCAATCATTTGTCGATCCGAATGCAGATTCACAAGGTGCCGGCTATCAACTTCGACAGGCACGCATCACAGTTGGTTCTGGTGGCTTATTAGGAACGGGACTCTTTGATGGACCGCAGACAAATGGTCGATTCGTTCCAGAGCAGCAGACAGACTTCATCTTCACAGTTGCCGGTGAAGAGCTTGGATTCCTTGGAAGCGGATTTATCTTGCTGCTCTATCTCACGATTTTGATGCGGGCATTTTCTATTGCACGACGATCGACCGATGCCTTTGGCCGACTTGTCTGCGTCGGCGTGCTGACCTGGTTTGCATTTCAGACCTTTGAAAATATCGGTATGACTCTAGGTTTGATGCCGATGACCGGCGTTCCTCTACCCTTCCTTTCTTATGGCGGATCGAGCATGTTTGCCAACCTCATTGGCTTTGGACTCCTGCAGAATGTTTATGCCCGCCAACGCGGGTGATTTGCGCCTAATCGGGCCATTTTTAGGAATATCGGTCCTTGATCTGCCATAATTAGCCAACAGTTCAGCGCGGCAAGCGATCTTGAAGATCGCGCCAGCGGCGGACTCATTAAATTTAGGAAGTTTAATTAAGGAAGTTTGGGTATCGAATCCAGAGTGGGATCGATAGAAGAATTTGCTCAAGGAGACTTGAGCTACGAGCAAGTCGTTACATAAGTAATGGCGTAGAGGATTTAACAGTGATGGCAATCGAGCCAAAATCACCGCGCAAGCGTGCGGTTAAAAAGAGCAAGGCAAAAGCGGGCACCGACAGCGTCGAAACACCTGCTGCAGCACCAACCACCGAAGTAGATGCAGCGCCAAAGACTCGCAAGCGCGCAGCTGCGATTCCGGTTCCAGTTTTTCAAGCAGCTGAAGTAACAGATGCACCAGCTAAATCACCAAGTAAGGCACCGCGAAAGGCAAAAGCGAAGAGTGCAGATGAGAATACAGCGACAGAAGATTCAGCACCTGCAACATCTGCAGCCGGGGATGAGAGCGATTCAGATCCACGTAATCGCAATCGCCGCCGTCGTCGCGGAGGACGTGGGCGTCGCCGTCCACAATCTGAAGGTGGCGAAGGCCAGGATGTAGATACAAATGAAGATTCAGCAGAAGCCACCGACGAGGGTGCTGCTGCAGATTCAACCGATGGCACAACTCATCGCCGTCGCCGTCGCCGTCGCGCTGCAGGAGATGATGTCACTCCGGGTGAAACAATCGATGAAGATGGTGTTGTTACAGTTGTAAAGGTTCGCGAAGTTCGTGAACGTCCAGCTCGCGCAGAGCGTGCTGAACGTGGCACTCGTAACCGAAGAGATCGTGACCGTGGTCGCGATCGTGATCGCGGGGATTCACGTGGTGATTACCGTGAGCCATACCGCCGTCGCGGAACGGTAATTACAGATGGTGAATTCTTAGCTCGTCGCGAGAATGTCGATCGCGAAATGGTTGTTCGCCAAATCGGAGATCGCATTCAGATCGGTGTTATTGAAGATAAAGTCATGGTTGAGCATTACGTCAACCGTAACGCCAACGTTTCATACGTTGGAAACGTCTACCTAGGTCGCGTACAGAACGTTCTTCCTTCGATGGAAGCAGCATTCGTCGATATCGGTAAGGGTCGCAATGCTGTTCTCTATGCAGGCGAAGTAAATTGGGATGCAGCTGGCATCTCCGAATCATCTCCTCGTAAGATTGAAATGGTCTTAAAGACAGGCCAGCCAGTACTAGTTCAGGTAACCAAGGATCCAATCGGACAAAAGGGTGCACGCCTGACATCACAGATTTCACTTCCAGGACGTTACGTTGTCTATGTTCCAGGTGGCGGAATGAGCGGAATCTCAAAGCGCCTTCCTGAATCAGAGCGCACACGCCTTAAAGCAATTTTGAAGACACTGATCCCTGAAGAGGCAGGCGTCATCGTGCGTACTGCAGCTGAAGGTGTTTCAGAGGAAGAGTTGACCAACGATGTTGCTCGCCTCAAAGCGCAATGGGAAGATATCTACGCAAAGTCGCAGAATCCTAATTTCCATGCACCAGCACTTCTGCTTTCAGAGCCAGATCTTGCTGTTCGTGTTATCCGCGATATCTTCAATGAAGATTTCCGCACACTTATCATTCAAGGTAATGAGGCCTATGCCGAAATTACTGAATACCTCGGTTCAATCGCTCCAGAGCTTGTCGCAAAGATTGAAAGGTACACAGGTACCGGCGATCTCTTTGCTGACTATCGTGTAGAAGAGCAGCTCGCTAAGGCATTCGATCGCAAGGTATATCTCCCATCTGGTGGATCTCTTGTTATCGATCGCACGGAAGCGATGATCGTGATCGATGTGAACACCGGTAAATTCATCGGTAAGGGTGGAAACCTCGAAGAGACTGTTACTAAAAATAACCTTGAGGCTGCCGAAGAGATTGCACGCCAACTTCGTCTTCGCGACCTTGGCGGAATCATCGTGATCGACTTTATCGATATGGTTCTTGAATCAAACCGTGAAGCTGTCTTGCGCCGCCTCATCGAATGCCTTGGTCGCGATCGCACCAAGCACCAGGTTGCCGAAGTTACTTCTCTTGGACTTGTTCAAATGACACGCAAGCGCGTAGGACAAGGGCTTATCGAAGCCTTCTCAACTACATGTGATGCATGCTCTGGTCGCGGAATTCATATCCATATGGATCCGGTAAAAATTAAAGCTCCAACACCACAGGTAAACTCACAGACAGCCCATCATCCAGATGTTGAGGAAGAAGCTGCCACTGAGCATGAGTTCCACGAGGTCCTCAACGAAGAAGCTCCGGCTGAAGAGAGCCCTGCGGAGGCAGCCCCTAAGGGCCGTCGCCGTCGCAGAGCTGCCTCATCGGGAATCATCACGCCTGGAGCAAATTAGCCCGATTTGACCCTAAGTTTGTAATTTGACCCAGGACGTACGAACTCCGTACCCTAGACCCCTGCCCACGGCGAGCCCCCAAGCTCAAGCCAAGGCTTAACTGAACTGGAGTAATAACGTGTACGCAATCGTGAAGGCTGGCGGACGCCAGGAGAAGGTAACTGTTGGCGAGACCATCACAGTCGATCGCATCGACTCTGCTGCGGGATCATCA
>JACCDN011231433.1_pt1 | contig 18605 bp, 30 predicted proteins | sample 7441691 | NCBI WGS metagenome assembly JACCDN01 (sample SAMN15323439, study PRJNA562643) | freshwater metagenome | isolation source: river surface water | place: USA:Blue River Watershed | collected 2017-08-16
ATGCGATTTTAAATTCAGATCATGTATTAGATATCGGCCCAGGTGCAGGCGTACACGGTGGTGCTATAGTTGCACAAGGTACCCCGCAACAAATCATGGCGCACCCTAACTCGCTTACCGGCAAATACCTGTCCGGGCGTGAAGTAATTGCTATACCAACAACACGCTTACGCAATGATCCAAAGCGTCAATTAGTAATCAACGGCGCAACATCGAATAATTTACAAACTATTACTGCCAGTTTCCCCCTCGGCCTTATGACTTGCGTTACTGGAGTTTCTGGTTCTGGTAAATCAACGTTAATTAATAATACATTGTTCCCACTGGCATCGCATATTTTAAATGGCAGCAAAGAAAGTGAAATTGGCAACTACGAAAGCATAACCGGCTTAGAACTATTAGACAAAGTCGTAGATATTTCGCAAAGTCCTATAGGTCGCACCCCCAGATCCAACCCTGCTACTTATACCGGTATGTTTACTGAAATACGTGATTTATTTGCCGGCACCCAAGAAGCACGCGCGCGCGGCTATAAGGTCGGAAGATTCAGTTTTAACGTAAAAGGCGGCCGTTGTGAAGCATGCAGCGGTGATGGTCTATTAAAAGTAGAAATGCATTTCTTACCAGATATTTATGTCATGTGTGACGTGTGCGCAGCTAAACGTTATAACCGTGAGACCTTAGAAGTTTTGTACAAGGGCAAAAATATTCATGAAGTACTAGAAATGACAGTAGAAGAGGCGTTAGTATTCTTCCAACCAGTGCCAAGTTTGGCTAGAAAATTAGCCACCCTGTTCGACGTTGGCTTGGGCTATATTAAAATTGGCCAAAGCGCAACGACTTTATCCGGTGGCGAAGCACAACGCGTAAAACTAGCAAAAGAACTTGCCAGACGCGACACTGGCAATACATTATATATTCTAGACGAACCAACTACCGGTTTACATTTTCATGATATAAAACGGCTACTAGAAGTTTTGAATCGTCTTAAAGAACATGGTAACACTATAATAATAATCGAGCATAATCTCGATGTTATTAAAACTGCTGATTGGATCATAGATTTAGGTCCTGAAGGTGGTGACGGTGGCGGAAAAATTATTGCTACTGGCACTCCCGAACAAGTAGCAAAAGTTACCAGTTCATATACTGGTCAATTTTTAGGCCCGATGTTGCAAGCAAATGAATAATGTGGTGTGAAAACATAGCACAGCTACAGATTAGTCCCGATAATCATATTTATGACTGGTTAACCAAACCATATATTTTAAGCCAAGCACTAAGAAAAGTGTGTGTACATTTAAGCGTCAAGGTTCTGACACAAAAATTGCAAACTGACAATAGTCTAATCCGGCAGGTATATCTACTTGGTGACGGCATACCTTGGGTGTTTGCTGAAACACTGGTTGCTGCTGACACTTACCAACAATATAAAGATATTTTTGACAAATTAAACAATAACTTAATAGGTGAAACTTTACTTTATGGTAACCCAAACACTAAACGCTATGCTTTTGAATATGCGCTTATAGAGCATAATAATTCTAGGCTCTGGGCTAGAAAATCTGATTTTAATATTTGCAACTATAAACTAACTATCACTGAAGCATTTTTACCAGACATACCAAGATATCTCCCTTAAGTCTTATTTGACTAAAATATATTATAGTCCTACTATAAAAACATAATAATTATCTTTAGTTCCAGAGGTAAACATGAGTGGCTACACGGAAGCTTGCCGCACACTAGCAAACACGCTTGGCCTAAAAGCAAACGTTATTTTTGTTGATTATCCCAGAGAATGTTCTTTATCCTCACATGACGCAAATAGAAACAAATTCCCATCAGCTTATTTCGCTACCTGTGGCGAATGCAAAAATAAATCAATAACTACTACTATTAATGATTTCGTGCATGCTATAAATACTGCAGTCATGCACGCTAAAAATAATGCCTATTTTGTTTTCGCCATAAATGACAATCGAAATTTTACAGAAGAAATAAACAAAGATATAACTAATATTATTCTTGGTTTAAAAAGCATAGAATTAAGACCAGTTTTAATCAATTCTTATCCCGTAGAGTTCATGAACCTTACCGGGTTATATTATGATGATCTGATACTTGTTAAACCGTACAGCAACTACTTAGACATTATACAAGATGAATTCTTAGATGAAGAGCTGTATGATCAAGACATGCTTAATGTAAATGCAATGCTTGGTAACGGCCCGTTAGTCCCCATAAAGCCTATGATTTTCAGAAAAACAAATATTGAAGTAATAGATACTTTAGCATTTGCTTTTGTCTGCTATAGTGCCTATAAAATGTTCCGCAAAGCAACTAAACGCAATAAAATTAAGTTAGGTTAAGCATGACAATAAGATTAATATTCGCGCCTATGATTAATACTAATGCTTGGTGTTTATTTTTATGTGATGAGCTAGGTAACGCTTATGCACTTAATACTCATAACTTAGAATATGACGCTACACCGATGGTGACAGGTTATTATAATTTTATTTGCGAATATCATATCTATTATGATGCCACTGGCATGTTATGTAGAGAATTAACCAGAATATTATATTTTATCGACCCAATGTGCATGAACTTACCGTATATGGAATTAGGTACTTTATTTACTTCAAGTAAATATGCTCTAGCATCATTTCTGCCACAAGCAGCAATTGATAGTTTACCCAACAGTGCGCTATTTAGGAATGCGGCTCTTGAGACAGCAAGATTTAATATGCATAATTTAATTGCAAACTATGGGCCGCCAGCGCAATTTTTAGCAGATTTTCTGCACAGTATCGCACCAACAAATATACAAACTGTACCTGTAGAGGAAATAAAAACTGACATAAGACCCAAGATAGAACCCAAGATAGAACCCAAGATAGAACCCAAGATAGAAAATAAAGATAACCCGGCAATAGTCTCTTTAAATTCTGAGATTAAAAAATTACGCGAGGAATTAATATGTGTTAAAGCCACACCACCAATTATAAAGCAAGTTATAAAGCAAGAAATTATTCCAGACCCAGCAATCAAAGTATTAAACTCAGATTTAACCAAATTAAGGGAAGAATTAAATAAAATTAAAGCTGGAGCCAAATTAATTAACCAGCCAACAAAAGAGCCTGTGCTTAGCAAATCACCATTTAAAGTGATGTTAGCTTGGGCATACCAAAGAGCTACGGCAACTGGTGCCAGTGCTTATCAAATGCTTAGCACTACGGTAGCAGAAAATACACAATGTGTTATTAAATACTCAACCTTAGGATCTATAAACTGGTTAATATTTAGAGCCGCTGAGTATAATGAGCTTGTAGATAGACGGCAGCTAATGCATGATCAAAGAAGTATATTAACCCCAAATACAATTAATATTAGCTTATGTATGCTTTTTTCCAGCATCGGTTATTTATATTTAACACACAAGCTTGATCAACCAAAACCTAATCCGCTAGCAGCCACAGCACGTAAAGAAACACTACGAGCTAGGCCTGCTTGAATTTTAGCTTCACAATTGGTGATGCTATAAAATCTGCAAGCATCCTGCGAGCTCTAACCATGTATAAAACATTATCAAGATATCCAGGATCCGTAGAGCGCAGAACATACCTAGACTCAGTCTCATCGTATTCTTCGAAAAAACCAGTAGCTAATATACCAGCAAAGCCATAGTCTACCGCACTATCTAAATGAGAAGGTCGATCATCAACCAAAATAACATGATCCTGTTTAGCAAATATATTATTTTCTCGTAATATCTTTAGTTTTTCACCTTTAGGAGTGTGGCAATCACCAAGATCTTGGGCGCCGATAAAGAGTGAATCCGCTAAACTATCTTGACCTAAATCGTAGACTTCCTCTAATACTGGGACTATATATTCTTTAGTATAACCACCAGCAGTAATGAAACCAATATTAACATTTTCTTGTGCGAGTAAATCTTGAAAAGTTTTGCTAGTTTTTTCATGATGAATTAGATAAACACAACCACAATGGAAGTCATCATCACAATCCGGCAAATAACATTTAGTTAAATGCGTATAGCTCTCATAATTTCCACTAGTTCTATGTGAATCGCTGCTGCTAGTTTTAACAAACAGCGTCTCATCAAGATCAAACATGACCCAAATCATCGCTCATCCATGACTAATTAATTAGCTTGCGGAACTGCCTCACCAATATCGCGTTTCTTACGATGCTCTTCATGAATTATTTCTTCTTCTTCGATCGTCAGATGTATATCACCATTAGAAATCGCTTTATCCACTATCGCACCTAGTTTAATTACGGCATACACCCATGCAGCCAACGCAACAAAGATAATTACTGATACATAAGGTATAACATTGGTCATATTGCCGACCAAACCAAACAACATCAAATAAATCAAAGAGCCACCGGATTTACCAAAACGAGAGGCTAAACCATCAACTATAGCTTTACCCTTACGCTGGCTGTCTTTCGGTAGAGGAATAAAGGCAATTTCCTTAGCTTCGTCAAACACTGTATATTTACACCCGCGACCAAAACATATTTGCATTGAACCCAACATTAAAACTAAATTCGCAGGGTTGCTTACAAACGTGCCAATAATATCAAACACTATGGTCTTTTCTAAAACTAGACCAGAGAAAAATCCAATACTAGTTAAGAACCAAATCAATGGCGTAATTAAAGCCGCTACAGTCCAGCCAAAGCGACGAATTACGTTACCAGAAATTACGAAGGCAAAGATCACAGCAATAAAGCCAGTAATAGTCGTTATGCGGTTCATATACGCATTAAAGTCTTTGCTGTCTTGATATACTTGCTCTACTCTATACGTCCACATCACATCAGCTAAGTTATAAACTATGTTATAGCCAATAACTATAATAACCATATAAGTTAAATATCGTGATTTAGCTAAGTACGAGAAACACTCAGTTAATGACAACTTTTTAGATTTTTTCGGCATCTGCTTTGACTGAATATTTTCTAGATGGAATACGTTTTTATTTAACCAATAAAACAACGCGATAATTACTCCGCCTATGAACAAGACCGAACACAATTGAAAGAAAATCCATTGATTATGTTCATCAAACGGCAACATTGGTACATAGGGGATCATTTCTATTAGCTGCGCAAACTCTCCAGAAAATATACCTGAGAAGTTAGCGCCTAAAGCGAATATAGCATAAAAACGCTTGGCTTCATCAACTTTCGTTACTTCATTAGCAAAGCCCCAGAACAACATCGATAAAACTACCGCACTCCACATCTCAGACAGGACGTAGAATACAGTCAGATTTAAATGTCTTATTGCAGCAATAAACCCTGTAGATCCTTGACCAGTAAAGACATGTATTTGTAACCAATTAGCAACTGTATCTAGTTGTAAAGCATGGTGGTTCGGATATAAAACAAACAAGAACAACGCAAAATACACCAAGAAGCCTGTCAAAATCGTATAAAATACTTGTGCACGGCTAAATCGACTAATTAGCAAAGTAAAAATGTATGTTAAGAGCAATGCCCCAGGTAATACCGCTCCGATTTTTAAGAATGGTAATACAACCGTGCTTGAGCCTTCGGCTTTGGTAATTAGGGTGATTTTAAGACATCGTAAGAGGTTATACACGAAAGAAATCAAGAAGAACAAGACAAACATGGGGACTAGCTTTTTAAGCTCAAAGTGGTGAATAGGCCACAGGAAATTTCGTATCTTGCTGAACGGTTTATGCTGGACATCACTTATCTGCATGATTTATCTCTCACAGTAAAGTCTCACTCGTTGGCACATGTTACCATTAATGTTGTAGGCTGTCAAACTAACAAGATAGACACAGCCTAAAACGCATTATATAAAAAAAGCCGGGTTGATATCCCGGCTTTACGTATACACTCTTTAAGAGTTTTATGCAATATTTCTCTCAACGATTTGCACTATAGCCATAGGTGCACAATCACCTTTCCTAAAGCCGCACTTTACAATCCGAACATAACCACCTGGACGCTGCTTATTGCGTGGGCCTAGGTCAGTAAATAACTTGCCAACCGCTTCTTTGTTTCTCAACTTAGAAAAAGCCACACGTCGATTATGGACGCTGTCTTCTTTAGCTAGAGTGATTAATGGCTCTAGTACACGCCGCAATTCTTTAGCTTTTGGCAAGGTAGTTTTAATAACTTCATGCTCAATCACTGACATTGCCATGTTGTTAAACATCGCTTTACGGTGATCGCTAGTTCGGCCCAAAATCACACCACTTTTTCTGTGTCTCATATTCTATATCTCGTATTCTACTTAGCCTAGCCTACATTACCCATTTCTTTTTCGTCGCGCATCTGTCTGTGTACAGACCAATTCTCTAGTCTCATGCCTAAAGATAAGCCCTTCGATGCCAAAACGTCTTTTATTTCTGTTAGCGACTTTTTACCCAAGTTTGGAGTCTTTAACAACTCTACTTCCGTCTTTTGGATCAAGTCACCAATATAATAAATATTTTCTGCTTTAAGACAATTTGCTGATCTTACGGTTAATTCTAAATCATCAACTGGTCTTAATAAAACTGGATCTATACTTGCTGGTAAGGCAACAGGTTCAACTTGTTTATCGCCTTTAAGATCAACGAATATAGATAACTGCTCAGACAGAACCATCGCTGCCCAACGAATTGCTTCATCTGGCTCTATAGTACCGTTAGTTTCTATGTCTAGAATTAACTTATCTAAGTCTGTGCGCTTTTCAACACGCGCATTGTCGACGTAATAAGTAACTTTCTTAATTGGACTAAATGATGAATCTAAATGCAGCCAACCAATTTGTTGTGGCTCTTCACTATTTTGTCTAGCTAATGCCGGCTCATATCCACGACCACGCGCTACACGCAAAGTCATTTTAATCTCGCCATTTTCAGTTAAATTTGCAATCACATATTCTGGATTAACAATTTTAACGTCGTGCGGTAACTGAAAATCACCAGCTTTAACCGGACCAGCACCCTTTTTGTGCAAAGATAATTCTACTTCATCACGACCTTCTAGTTTAAAACAAACTTCTTTAAGGTTTAAAAGTATATTGATAATGTCTTCTTGCACGCCTTCTTTAGCGGAATACTCATGCAACACGCCATCAATTTGCACTTGTACAGCGGCACAACCAGGCATAGAAGAAAGCAAAATCCGACGTAAAGAGTTGCCTAAAGTATAGCCGAAGCCTCTCTCTAACGGTTCTAATACTATGCGAGCATGGTTTAAACCACGCTCTTGTATATTTACAATCCTAGGTTTTAAAAATTCACTAACGGCTCGTTGTTGCATCATTCGCTCTCCTAAAGATCTCGATTATTTGGAGTAAAGTTCCACTACCAACTGTTCATTTATTTCAGTTGGCAACTCACTGCGATCAGGAACCCGTTTGAAAGTGCCAGATTTATTCGAAGTATCTACTTCAACCCATTCTGGAAAACCCATGCCTTCCAAAACACGTAAAGCGTCAACTATACGAGTCTGCTCTTTACTACGTTCACGAACTGCTATTACATCACCTGGCCTAACAGTATACGATGGAATATTAACAACTACTGCTTTCGAAACATCACCTTGTGGATACACTACGATCGCCTTATGCCGAACTAGCTGTCTGGACTCAGCTCTAGTACAACCAAAACCCATACGGTATACAACGTTGTCTAAACGAGTTTCAAGTAACTCTAATAAAGTTTCACCAGTAGCACCCTTTCGACGTGAAGCTTCAAAATAATATCTTCTAAATTGCTTTTCCAATACTCCGTACATCAGCCTTAACATTTGCTTAGCTTGTAACATCATACCGTAATCAGACTTCCTGGACTTTTTAGCACCATGCTGTCCTGGAGGAGTAGCTAATTTACACTTGGTCTCTATGTCGCGAACACCTCTTCGCTTCAAACCTAAATCTGTACCTAACCTTCTGGAAGCTTTACAGCCTCGACCCGAATATCTTGCCATATCAAAAAACCCCTAACGCTTAACTTTATACTCTACGTTCTTTTTCTGCGCGACATCCATTATGCGGTATACCGGTCACATCATAGATTGAAGTCACTCTATCAAAACATCTAGATATCTCCCTCGCCGCGGCTTCTCTTCCGGGTCCAGGGCCTTTGATGAAAATATCAACTGAACGCATACTAAAAGTATCTTTAGCAAACTGCGCAGCTTTAGAAGCAGCTTGTTGTGCCGCATATGGTGTACTTTTTCTCGAGCCTTTAAAGCCCATTCCACCAGCCGTAGCCCAGCTTAAAGTATTACCGTCTAAATCGGTGATATAAACTAAAGTATTATTAAAAGAAGCTTGCACGTACGCCTTGCCACTACTAACGGTTACTTTTACTTTAGATTTTTTCCGTTGTTTTACAACTGCCATTACTCTTCGTTCCTAAATGTTTCCAAGAATTCTAATTACAAAAATTATATTGTCTATGCAGCGCTTTTAGCAGCTGAAGACATACCCATTGCTGTGGTGCCACCTTTACTACGCTTTTTACCCTTACGAGTACGAGCATTAGTTTTGGTTCTCTGCCCTCTTACTGGCAAGCCCATTCTATGGCGCAATCCACGATAACATTTTATATCGCGTAGTCGTTTGATATTCATAGCTATACGACGGCGTAAGTCACCTTCCACTTCAAACTCAGTTACAGCTTTTTGAATCAGTGTAACCACGTCATCTTGTAGATCTGAAACTTTTACACTAGGCTCCACACCAGCCCCTTCGCAAATTAGCAATGCACGGGTACGCCCAATACCATAAATACTTCTTAGGGCTATGCCCACATGTTTGTTCGGTGGCAAAATAACGCCAGACACACGAATCATTCAGTTAACTCCCATACAAATCTTCAAATAGGGACAGCGAAATAGCTTATCCACATTTACCGCAATAGTCAAACTAACCTTGCCTCTGTTTGTGCTTTGGGTTGTCGCAAATAACCCGCAACACCCCATGACGACGTATACATTTACATTTATCGCACATCTTTTTTACTGAAGCTCTTACTTTCATATTTTTTTACCTACCTTTCAGTCCAGCTTTCTTCATGAGCCCCTCATATTGATGAGACATAAGATGAGCTTGAATTTGAGCCATAAAATCCATAACTACCACAACTATAATTAGCAATGAAGTACCACCAAAATAGAATGGCACTTTCATAAACAACACTAAAAACTCCGGCATCAGTGACACAGCTGTAATATATATCGCGCCCATCACCGTCAAACGAGTCATAACCTTATCTATATAAGCAGCCGTCTGGTCGCCAGGCCTAATTCCTGGCAAAAAACCACCTGACTTTTTAAGGTTATCTGCTGTTTCCCGCGGATTGAACACCAGAGCAGTGTAAAAAAAGCAGAAAAAGACTATAGCAGAAGCAAACAAAATAATATACAGCGGCTGTCCAGGTGACAACATCGCACTAATTTTCGTTAACCAGCCAACATGCGAAGACTGACCAAACCACTGCGAGATAGTCGCAGGAAATAATATAATACTCGAAGCAAAAATCGGAGGTATTACGCCAGACATATTAATCTTTAACGGCAAATGACTAGTCTGTGCCGCGTAGATTCTACGTCCTTGCTGACGTTTTGCATAATTAACCGTAATTCTTCTCTGCCCTCGCTCAACAAATACTACGAAAGCAATAACAACAACTAGCATCGCTAATAAAATCACTAAGCCAATAGCATGTAATTCGCCTTGTCTAACTTTCTCTAATGTATTAACGATCGAGGTAGGCAAATTAGCCACGATACCGGCAAAAATCAACATCGAAATTCCGTTACCTACACCGCGCTCAGTAATTTGCTCGCCTAGCCACATCAAAAACATCGTGCCAGCTACTAAAGTGACTGTCACTGTTAAATAGTAACTAAAGCTAGGGTCTATGCTCGAGCTAGCCATAAACTTGGCCATGCCGAAAGATTGGAACGTAGCCAATCCTAACGTCAAGTAACGCGTATATTGCGTTAATTTACGGCGTCCTGACTGCCCTTCTTTTTTTAATTGTTCAAATGTTGGCCACACAACAGTCAACAATTGAATAATAATAGAAGCAGAAATATATGGCATTACCCCAAGTGCAAACAATGTTAGGCGAGACAACGCCCCACCAGAAAACAAATTGAATAAACCTAGAATACCGCCGCCACCATTACTACGCGCAAACAATTCCACTAGTTTGGCAGGATCCAGTCCCGGAACAGGGATATGTGAACCTAATCTCTGAATAAACAAAGCGCCAACTAAAAAAAATAAACGCCCTCTTAATTCTGCTAGCCCACCTACTGCCCCACCGCTCCTATCAGATTGTTGCATAGTATTTACTCGATCCTTCCACCTGCAGCCTGGATAGCTGCCGCTGCCCCTTTAGTTACCGGTATACCTCTAATGGTCACAGCTCGATTAACCGCTCCAGAAGCAAAAATTTTCACAAACTTAATTTCAGAGTTAATAATATTAGCTTGTTGTAACGCAAAAATATCAATGACATCTGCCTGTACGCTGTTTAAATCTGAAAGTCTAATTTCTTGTTTTAATAGACTACGTTTTGAAGTAAAACCAAATTTTGGCAACCTACGTTGCATCGGCATTTGACCGCCCTCAAAACCAACTTTACGATATCCACCTGATCTAGTTTTTTGGCCTTTGTGCCCAGTACCACAAGTTTTACCCATACCAGATCCGATACCGCGCCCGACACGCACAGATTTAGTCTTAGAAAATGGTGCTGGCTGTATTGTATTTAAATACATGCTAATCCTCTTATTAATTCAATGTTTCGACTGAAACCATATAATAAACTTTATTCAGCATACCGCGTACACTTGGAGTATCTTCCAATATAACTGTATGACGAATTCGCTTTAAACCTAATCCGACCACAGTTGCACGATGTGCTGGCTGACGACCAATAGGGCTGCGCACTAAAGTCACGGATAATTTTTTATTACTTTTTGCCATCAGTATCGACTCCAATAATCTCGTGTACAGACTTGCCACGTTTTTGCGCAATATATTCTGGCGAAGTCATGCTCAATAAACCCTTTAAAGTAGCTCGCACTACGTTTACTCGGTTAGTAGAACCTATACACTTAGCCAACACGTTTTGTATTCCAGCCAGTTCTAAAATTGCACGCATTGCACCACCCGCAATAATCCCGGTACCGTCAGAAGCAGGCATCATTACTACTTTAGAAGCGCCGTGTTGCGCTTTAACCGGATGAAACAATGTTGAACCATTTAATTCGATTTGCACCAAATTGCGACGCGCACTTTCCATCGCTTTTTGTATTGCTGCAGGCACTTCACGTGCTTTACCACGACCGATACCAATTCTGCCTTTGCCATCACCAACTACGGTTAACGCAGCAAAACCAAATATACGCCCACCCTTTACTACTTTCGCATTTCTGGTAACTGCCACCAATTTTTCTTGATAACCGTCACTTTTTTGCGCTACATCTACATTATTTGCCGTTGCAGTTGCCATTGTTTCTACCTTTAAAATTCTAAGCCATTCGCCCTAGCACCATCAGCTAAAGCCTTAATACAGCCGTGATATTTATATCCACTGCGATCAAATGCCACTTGAACTATGCCCTTAGCTTTTGCTCTTTCAGCTACTAAACGGCCTATTTCCTCTGATAATTTTATTTTACCTGGGCCAAAATCCTTTTCTCTAATGCCTTTTTCTACACTAGATGCACAAGCTAAAACTTGGCCACCGTCTGCGCTGAAAACCTGTGCGTATATATGCTGCACGGATTTATGCACGGTTAAACGCACTCTATTTGCTTGTTCCGCAATTTTACGCCTGGTTAATTTACATCTACGTTGCCGTGGTAATACTCTTTTCACTTTAATCACCTACTTCTTCTTAGTTTCTTTCAAGACCACTCGCTCATCCGCATATCGTACGCCCTTGCCTTTATAAGGTTCTGGCGGACGATAAGCGCGAATTTCAGCAGCAACTTGACCAATTTTCTGTTTATCAAAACCTTTAATAATAATGTCTGTATTACTTGGTGTTTCGATAGTAATTCCTACAGGAATTGGATAATTCACTGGATGCGAAAAACCCAAACTTAATTCAAGATCTTTGCCCTGTACTTTAGCTCTGTAACCAACGCCCACTAATTTCAGCGCTCGCTCATAACCAGTATGCACGCCTTTAACCATGTTCCCAAGCAAAACTCTAGTGGTACCAACCATAGGGCTCATGTCACCAGAAGCATCACTAGACTTAACATGCACGACATTGCCATCAACATTAACAACAACTGAGTTTGGCAAATCAAAATTCAAAGCACCCTTCGGGCCTTTAACGTGAACCGTGTTATTAGTTTGTTTAAACTCTACCCCAGTAGGTATATTCAGGGGTAATTTTGCAATTCTTGACATAAATGCTAACTTCCTACTCTACAATGCACAGCACTTCGCCGCCATGACCTAACTTTCTTGCTTGTTTATCGCTCATAACACCTTTAGAGGTCGAAATAATAGCAATCCCTAATCCACCTAAAACCTTAGGCAATTCATCTTTAGATCTATAAACACGTAAGCCAGGACTACTAGCGCGATCTAAACGAGAAATAACAGATTTACCGTTATAATATTTTAAATAAACTTCTAGGGACTTCTTCGCAGAAGTTAATTCAACAACCTTAAAGCCTTCAACATAGCCTTCTTCTTGCAATACATTAACGATTGCCAACTTAACAGTAGAAAAAGGTAACTGTATCATTTGTTTTTTTGCTGCATGACCATTTCGAATACGGGTCAATAAATCAGCTATTGGATCTTGCATACTCATATAATTTACCAACTCGCCTTGTGAATACCAGGAATATCGCCCTGCATGGCGTATATTCTAAACATGTTTCTACACATTCCTACAGCTCTATACACACCGTGTGCTCTACCAGTTATCCAACAACGTCTTCTCGAACGGCACTTTGTTGAGTCTCTTGGTAATTTCTGCAAAGCCTCATTTGCTGCAAACTTTTGCTCTAAATCTACATTCGGATCATTTTTGATTACACGCAACGCATCTCTTCTAGCCGCAAATTTGCTAACTAGTTTAGTACGACGTGCCTCACGCCTTTTCATACATAATTTAGACATTGATCAGTGTTCCTCTATTAACCTTAAATTTCTCTAAGCGGAAAATTAAATGCCTGTAACAACGCTAAACCATCTGCTTTATTAGTTGCGGTCGTTGTAATAGTGATATTCAAACCACGCAGGGCATCAATCTTATCATATCTAATTTCTGGGAACACTATTTGCTCTAATATACCCATAGAATAATTACCCTGAGCATCAAATGAGTTGCGACTCAAACCACGAAAATCTCTAATACGTGGTATAGCTATAGATAATAATCTTTCTAGAAACTCATACATTCTTTCTTTACGTAGAGTAACTTTGCAACCAATTGGCCAGCCTTCACGCAATTTAAAACCAGCAATTGATTTCCTAGCTTTAGTTACAACAGCTCGCTGTCCTGCAATTTCTGAAAGCTCTTTAGTTGCATTAGTTACAACTTTTTTATCTGCTAGCGCTGCAGCACCCAAGCCCATGTTTAGAGTGATCTTAACTATAGATGGCACTTGCATAACGTTTTTATATTTACGTTCTTTAAGCAACTTCGGGACCACAGTCTCGTGGTAATATTTCTTTAAATTAGACATCAACAACCTCGCCTGTAGATTTAAAAACCCTCACTTTACGGTTTTCTTGTTCTAATATCTTAAAAGCGACTTTATCGGCCTTACCAGTATTAGGATTTAAGAGCGCCACATTAGAAATATCCATTGAGGCTTCTTTTTCAATAATACCACCTGGTTTTTCTTGCGATGGGTTGCCTTTAACATGCTTTTTCACTAGGTTCACACCTTCAACCAGAATGCGTGTTGCTTTATTTTGAGCACGCGCAGTGATAACTTTAAGAACCTCACCTGTCTTACCTTTATCTTTTCCAGTTAAAACTATCACCGTATCTTTGCATTTAATTCTTTGCATTACTAATTCTCACTTACAAAACTTCTGCAGCTAAGGAAATAATCTTCATAAATTTCTCACTGCGCAATTCTCTTGTCACAGGGCCAAATATACGCGTACCAATTGGTTGATTTTGATTATTTAGCAACACCACGGCATTACCATCGAAAGAAATTAATGAGCCGTCAGAACGTCTCACTCCCTTACGAGTTCTTACCACAACAGCCAATGCCACTTCGCCTTTCTTAACCTTGCCTCTAGGAATAGCTTCTTTAATACTCACACGAATAACATCACCAATATTAGCGTAGCGGCGCTTAGAGCCCCCTAACACTTTTATGCACATCACCCGACGGGCACCGCTATTGTCGGCCACATCTAGAATGGATTGCATCTGAATCATTGCTCGCCTCCGTCGCCCACCCGAGGGGGCCATAATACTACAATTTAGCTAACCTGTTCAAGAATATTTAGTAACTTCCAAGACTTAGTCTTAGATATGGGTCTAGTTTCTTGAATCAAAACCATATCGCCTTCTTTACAGCGATCATCTTCATCGTGCGCGTGTACTTTAGTAGACCTTGTTACAACTTTCTCATATTTTGGATGAATCACACGACGATCAACCTTTACGACTATCGTCTTGTCCATCTTATTACTAGTAACTACGCCTTGTAGGATACGACCGCTACCACTTAATTCTTTTTCGCTCATTTAGGCACCCTCTTTCTCAGTCAACAGCGTCATAACTCTAGCAATATCTCTTCGCAGCAGTTTAACTTGATGGTTGCGCTTTAATTCGCCACTTGCCTTTAGTAGGCTTAGCTTAAACTGCTTTCTTAACAAATCTACCAAAACTGCTTTAAGTTCAGGAGTTTGCTTTTGTCTCAATTCTGCAATACCCATAGTTACTTCACCACTCGTTCTACAAATTCTGTTTTAATCGGTAATTTAGAAGCAGCAAGCCTAAAAGCTTCACGTGCGATTTCTGGAGTTACACCCTCCAACTCAAACAACACTCTGCCGGGCTGCACTAAGGCTACCCAGTATTCTACACTACCTTTACCCTTACCCATACGTACTTCAATCGGTTTTTTAGTAATTGGCTTGTCTGGAAACATTCTGATCCACACTTTACCGCCACGTTTAATGTAACGGTTAATTGCACGTCTAGACGCTTCAATTTGTCTAGCTGTAATTCGCGCGTAATCCAAGGCCTTTAAGCCGAACTCACCAAAACTCACACGATTACCGCGTGTAGCAACCCCGTAATTACGGCCTTTGTGCTGCTTTCTAAATTTTGTGCGTTTAGGTTGTAACATCTTTTAGATCCCCCGTTCAACGGGCTGGCACAATGGCTAGCCCCTACATTTTAGGCCGTTGCTTCTGCAATCGGCTCTTCAGATTTCTTACCGATCACTTCGCCTTTAAATATCCAGACTTTAACACCTATGATGCCATAAGTGGTCTTCGATATGGCAGTGCCATAATCAATATCTGCTCTAAAAGTATGTAAAGGCACTCGTCCCTCACGATACCATTCGGTACGCGCGATTTCTGCTCCACCTAAACGTCCAGATACAGAGATCTTTATACCTTTTGCGCCTTGTCTTAAAGCATTAGTAACCGCGCGTTTCATAGCTCTTCTAAACATTATGCGCTTTTCTAATTGTTGCGCCACGTTAACGGCCACCAAGGTCGCTTCGATCTCAGGCTTACGAATTTCTTCGATAACGATATAAACGTTAGCCTTCAAACGTTCGCTTAATTTAGCGCGCAACTTATCAACATCCTCGCCTTTTTTACCAATTATCACGCCAGGCTTAGCTGTACGAACAATCACTTTTACGTTACGCCCAGTTCTCTCGATAATAATATTGCTTATGCTCCAAGCCTCTGGTAGAGATTTACGCACAAACTCACGAGTTTCAATATCGCTTCTCAAAAGATCAGCAAAACTCTCGCCGCTAGGATACCATCGAGAATTTGCTCCACGAGTTATATCAAGACGAATTCCAATTGGATGTACTTTTTGACCCATTATCGTTGCTCTCTCTTATCTTGCTTAGGAGCAACTACAACAGTTATATGGCAGTTGCGCTTAACTATGTGATTTGCTCTACCCTTGGCTCTAGCCTTGAATCTCTTAAAACTAGGAGCTTCATTTACATAAATCACGCTCAAGAATAACTCGTCGACATCCAGACCTTCGTTATTTTCGGCATTAGCAATTGCTGATTTCAATAATTTATTAACTATATCAGAGCCTTTTTTGTTACTAAATGACAGCTGATCGATTGCTTTATCCACTGGCAAACCACGAACTTGATCTGCAACCAGTCTAGCTTTTTGAGCTGATAAGCGTGCATGTCTTATTGTTGCGGAAACACTCACAATGTCTCTCCCATACTTTTACTATTCATCATTTCTTATCACTCTTTGCTTGTTCTGGTTTACCAGGTTTTCTATCGCCAGAATGACCACGAAAAGTTCTAGTAGGTGAAAATTCGCCTAGTTTATGACCGACAATGTTTTCTGTAACCAAAACTGGTATAAACAAACGGCCATTATGCACGGCTATCGTTAACCCCACCATTTCTGGCAGAATCATCGATCTTCTAGACCATGTCTTTATCACTTTGCGACTTGCAGATTTTACTGCCTCGCGAACCTTATTGATCAGATGATGATCAACAAAAGGTCCTTTTTTTAGAGAACGCGACACCGCTCAACCCCCTACTTTTCTTCAGATTTATTCTTGCGACGACGAATAATAAGCTTAGTGCTGTTAGCCTTTTTATTTCTCGTCTTCCTGCCTTCTGGTTTACCCCATGGAGTACATGCTGGACGTCCACCTGAAGTTCGGCCTTCACCACCACCCAACGGATGGTCTACTGGATTCATGGCTACGCCTCTAACTCTAGGACGTATACCCATCCAACGACTACGGCCGGCTTTACCGATCTTAATCAAATTATGTTGACTCTTACCTACTTCGCCTACAACAGCGCGGCAAGCAGCAAGAACTTTACGCATCTCACCTGACTTAAGGCGGATTGTGGCGTACCGTCCTTCGCGAGCAAGGAATTGTACCGAACAACCAGCACTTCTTGCAAGCTGTGCGCCCTTACCAGGCTTTAATTCTACGCAATGAACAATCGAACCGACTGGAATATTAGTCAATGGTAAACAATTGCCAACTGCGATAGGCGCATCCACCCCAGAAACTACTTCAGAACCAGCCACTAAATCTTTAGGAGCTATGATATATCTTCTTTCACCGTCGACGTACAAAAGTAACGCAATATTAGCACTACGGTTTGGATCGTATTCAATACGCTCAACTTTGGCTGGAATACCGTCCTTCAGACGTTTCCAATCTATAATTCGATAATTTTGCTTATGTCCACCACCACGATGCCATGCAGTTATACCACCACCATGATTACGCCCAGCAAAATTGTTTTTAGCAACTATTAACGGTGCGTGCGGTTTGCCCTTGTGTAATTCGCTATCTATAAGCCTAACGCGACCACGACTACCAGGCGAAGTTGGCTTTTGTTTTTTAACTATTACTGTCATTACTTCTGCCCCTATTCAAATTCTGCAACATTAATGTCGTGACCAGTTTGTAATGAGATAGAAGCTTTCTTCCAATCTGAACGCTTACCACTCACTTGTTTGAAGCGCTTGTGTTTGCCCTTCACGTTGGTAACACGCACTGCATCAACCACAACATTGAATAATTTTTCTACAGCCTGCTTAATCTCTACTTTAGTTGCATCAACGGCAACTCGGAAAGTGATTTGGCGATTTTTTTCCGCTGCGGTAACACTCTTCTCAGTGGTGTGAGGACCAACCAAAACTTTATATAGTCTTACTTCGTTCATCCTAACACCTCTTCAATTTGTCTTACTGCATCTTCAGTAATAACTACCGTTTTATATTTGACCAAGCTAACTGGATCGATTTTTTTAACTTCACAAACTTCAACTTTAGAAAGATTACGCGATGCTAGATACAAATTGGCATTCCAATCTTTAACTATCAATAACGCTTCGTTCACACCAAAACTTTCCAACTTTTTAAGCAAGTCTTTAGTCTTAGGAGTTTTAGCAACAAGTTCTGCTTCTTTTACTATCATTAAACGATTCAAACGCACTAATTCTGAAAGAATCGATGACATAGCGCCACGGTACATTTTGCGATTTACTTTTTGCGTAAAATCTTGCGGTTTTGCAGCAAATATTATACCACCAGTACGCCACAATGGGCTACGAATTGTACCGGCACGAGCTCTACCAGTACCTTTTTGTGCCCATGGCTTTATGCCACCGCCACTCACTTCTGCACGTGTCTTTTGCGCGCGAGTACCAGCACGCCCACCAGCCATATAAGCTGTTATAACTTGATGTACTAACGCTTCATTAAAATCACGGCCAAATGTATTAGCCGAAACATCGATCTTTGTTTGCCCAGAACCGCCAGGCGCAGCTAGTAATAGCTCCATAATTTCCTCCTGTTACGCGGTTGTCTGTTTATATTTACACGCGGG
>JACCDN010319946.1_pt1 | contig 18600 bp, 3 predicted proteins | sample 7441691 | NCBI WGS metagenome assembly JACCDN01 (sample SAMN15323439, study PRJNA562643) | freshwater metagenome | isolation source: river surface water | place: USA:Blue River Watershed | collected 2017-08-16
AAAAATTACACCTGGCCGGCATACCTCGAGCACGACCGCGACGAGATTGACGCACTGGTAGCAACCCAACTAGACCACAAGGCCACCAACACTTGGGCCACAACACGCGCCGGCGCGCTTGCCCAGCTCGACAACTTCATACAGCACCACCTGGCTGGCTTTGGCCCCTACGAAGATGCCATTGCCGCCGACAACTGGGCGCTTCACCACTCGCTGCTCAGCCCCTATTTGAACAACGGTTTGTTGCACGCAAGCGAGGCGGTTTCGGCAGCGGTTGCTGCATACGACGCTAAAAAAGCACCAATCGAATCGGTTGAGGCTTTTGTGCGGCAGATTATTGGCTGGCGTGAATATGTCAACGGCATGTATTGGTTTTTGGGCGAAGACTATCGCGAGCAAAATCAGCTTGGCGCGCATCGCAAACTGTTGCCGCTGTTCACCGATTCAAGCAAGACCCAGATGAATTGTGTGCGCTCGGTGGTTGCCGATATCGAGGCACGCGCCTGGACTCACCACATACCCAGGTTGATGGTGCTCAGCAATTTGGCGCTGGTAACCGGCACCAACCCGCAAGAGTTTTTAGATTGGATGCGCGAGCAGTTTATTGATGCGTCTGAATGGGTGATGGTGCCAAACGTGATTGGCATGGCGGTGCACGCCGATGGCGGCCAGCTGATGACCAAGCCGTATGCGGCCGGTGGCGCCTATTTGAATCGCATGACCCAGCACTGTAAATCTTGTGTTTATGACCCCAAAAAGCGAGTGGGCGATGACGCCTGCCCGTTCACAACTTTGTATTGGGATTTTCTTGACCGGCACAAAGAGCGGTTTGCCAAAAACCACCGCATGAGTCAGCAGGTATATGGCCTCGGCAAATTGAGTGATTTGCCCGAGCTCAAGGCTCGCGCCGCGCAGGTTTTAGAAGGACTAGACAAAGGTCTGGTCTAGGCAAAATCACGCTTGGCACGGCAGGGTGCTAACCGAACATTAGACCATTTTGACCAGTCCCTGATTGCGACACTATAAATAGCCCCTGCCCTTTTGGCGAAAGAGATTTTTGGTGTTTGATCTGCGCAGCAAGTCGAGCCGCTTTGTCGCACTCGCGCTAACCGCGGTCACCGCTCTTTCGGCCCTAACTTTTATGCCGGCAGCCCCGGCAAAAGCTGCCGTTGTGAACAGCAGCGATGGCCTTTGCACGGCAACAGTTGATGTGGGATATCTGGTCACGACTTACAACTCTGGTGACTACTGCTACATCGCGTTTAAGAACGCCGGCCAAACATACAACTGGACACCCCAGCCTGGAGTTTCAAAAGCAGACGTGCTCATTGTTGCCGGTGGCGGTGGCGGTGGTTCTCGTCACGCTGGTGGTGGCGGTGCTGGCGGTTTGGTCCAACTTACGGGCACCACGATTTCAGGCAGCCCGGTGAGCATCGTTGTTGGTTTGGGTGGTGCCGGTGGCCCCGGTGGCACTTCTTCGTACGGCGCTGGAACCAATGGCGGCAACTCGGCATTTGCTTCTAACACTGCTATCGGTGGAGGTGCTGGAACCCAGGGTGGTAACGGAAATTCGGGCGGTTCTGGCGGTGGTGGTGGAAACAACGCTACGGCTTCTTCAACGTTCACTTCCGGTCAAGGTAATTCCGGTGGTATCGGAAACTACTCAAGCCCATGGTCTGGTGGTGGTGGTGGTGGAGCTGGCGCGGCTGGAACCAACTCGACTTCAAGCGTTACTGGTGCGGGTGGAAATGGCTTGGCCATCACGTGGATTACAACTGCTGCAGCGACAGCACTTGGGGTCGGTCAAATTTCTAGCTCAAGCGTTTATTTTGCGGGCGGCGGCTCTGGTGGCGGAACAAGCGGTTCCGGCATGACGGTTGGCGCAGCTGGCCTTGGCGGCGGCGGTGCTGGTCAATACAACAACTCACTTGACGGTGTTGCTGGAACACCAAACACCGGTGGCGGTGGCGGTGGCTCTGGTCAAAACGGTGGCTGGGGAAATGGTGGTGCCGGTGGCTCGGGCGTGGTTGTCGTTCGCTACCCAGCACCTCAACAAATCTTGAGCTACAACGCCAGCGACATCAACTCATATGACTCATCGGTCGGCACAGCCGTAAATGACCTATCGACCGGTGGAACTTACGACGGAACTTTGACGGCAGGCAGCAATTCCTCGGTTGCCACCTACAACTCGACAACTGGCGCTTGGTCTTTCCCTGGCGGCGTGAACCAGTCGGGGCCTTATGTAAACATCGGCTCGAACATTTCCTCCAATGCTTTTGCCCAATCAGGCATGACCATTGATTTTGAAGCAAACTTCGGATCCCAGGCTGATTACTGGGAGCGTGTTTTTGAGGTGGGAGATGGCGGTGGCAACTCCGTCCTAATCCAAAGAGTCGCGCAGACTAATACGCTCGCTCTAGAGGTATACGACAGTGGTTCTTCTGAAGGCTATTGCCAGTTAGATAATGCAATTCCAACCTCTGGCAATTCGATGGCTAGGTGGACAATTTCCATTGATGGCGTCAAGTGCAAGATTTGGAAAGACGGCAACGCATCGGCCTCGGTAGACGCTGCTTACGCAGGTCTACCTGCAGCAGGTAAAACTTGGAATGCCAACATTATCGGAAAGAGCTTCTGGTCTGGTGGAAATTCATTTGAGGGTTCAGTTCGTTCGGTCCGCGTTTATTCAGGAGCACTAACCCCAGCCCAAATCGGAGCCTTCAGTAGTAAGACAGTCACGTACAGCTCGAATGGCTCTGGCGCAGCCAACACATCGGCACTCACATCGGGAGCCCTCCGACTCCCTGCAGCTCTGACTCGACCCGGCTATACATTTGGCGGCTGGAACACTCTCGTAAACGGGCAGGGCACTAACAACTCGGCCCTGGCTTCATACACGCCAACCGCTGACATCACCCTTTATGCAAAGTGGACAGCAAACACCTACACCGTAACCTATGACTACAACGGCGCAACAGGCAACAACTTCACGGGTAGCAACACCTTTACAACCGGCGGCAGCGCAATAAACCTGCCTAACCCAACCAAGTCGGGCTACAAATTCTCTGGCTGGTATTCAGATGCAGGTTTGAACACCTTTGTCGCGAACGGGGCGACTACTTATTCACCCTCGGGTTCGACCCCGGCAATAACTCTGTATGCCAAGTGGACTCTAGCCAGCCTGGTTCTTAGTTACAACGCCAGCGACCTCAACCACTACAACTCCGCATCTGGCTCAACGGTCAACGACCTCTCACCAGGTGGCACCTACGACGCAACTTTTTCAAACCACACGTCTTCGACCTTCGATGCAACTTCGGGTTCGTGGACATTCGGCGGCGGCTCGCGTGGCACGGGCCAAGCATTGTTGCTTCCTTCAATAAGTTCGACGGGTTTTGCAACTAACGGCATGACCATCGATTTTGAAGCAGACTTTGGCCCGACTGAGTCGACCACCGACCGAATTTTCGATCTCGGCGTCAACGGATCTGACACCAACAATGTTGCAATTTGGCGTAAGGCCGGAACCACCGATCTGTATTTGACTGTTATGAACGACTCGACTGGCACGAATGTGGTTAGTCACTGTTTTGCCACGGGTGCTGTGCCGGCAACCTCGACCATGGCGAGGTGGACAATTTCCATCGACGGCACGACGTGTCGGATGTGGAAAAATGGCACCTCGGTCGTGAGCACTGCTTTCACTGCGAAGCCGCGAACGGGTCAACTCTGGGCCACAAATTACATCGGTCGAAGCAACTGGGTAACTGATGTCGACTTCAAAGGTTCGATTCGCTCCTTGCGTGTTCTCCAAGGCGCTTACACACCTGACGAAGTTGGCGAATTCAACTACAAGACCGTTAGTTTCGACACCAACGCGGGCAGCTCAAGCATCGGGTCAACTCGCTACACCTCTGGCTCTGCAAAACTTGCACCGGCTCCAACCCGCACCGGGTACACCTTTACCAACTGGTATTCAGATGCTGGCGCGACCACCTTGGTTGGTGCTGCTGGCGCCACCTACACACCTACCGCAAACACCACTTTGTATGCCGGTTGGACTGCAGCGCAATACACGATTACCTACAAGGCAAACAACGGCGGCTCAACCGCTGACATAACGCAGACCGTCACCGACGGCGTATCGGTCGCACTTCGCAGCAACACCTTCACAAAGGCAAACAGCACTTTCACCCGATGGTCTGATGTTGCTAACGCGCTCAGCATCAACAGCTGGACAAATGGTCAGACCATTACTCCTACTGGAAACCTCACTCTTTATGCGGTGTGGGCTGATGACGCCACAATTACCTTCGACTCAAATGGCGGTTCAGCCGTTTCGACGGTTTTGCACCAGCCATACTCGGCTATTCCCAACACCTACGTCGGCTTAGCAAAACCTAGCAACCCAACCAAGTCGGGCAAGCTATTTGGCGGTTGGGCCACATCTGAGACAAGCAACAACGGTGATCTTGAATCACTCGTGGGTTGGCCTCGTCAATATGAAAGTGCATCAAACTCTGAAACGTTGTACGCCATTTGGCTAGATGCTTGTGTGGCAACACCAACAACATTTGTTGGTACCGGCAAAACCAACGCTGCCTCAGCTACCTATGGTGAAACCGGCAAAACTTATCTTCGCTATCGTTTCAACACGGTTGGCTCTTGCGCCTGGATTGTTCCAGCAGAGGTAACCAGCATTGACACGGTTTTGGTCGGTGGTGGTGGAGCCGGTTCGTATTACAACCGCGCCGGTGGTGGCGGTGCAGGTGCGCTATTGCACACAGATGCCTCGGGTCAGACTGTTACCGCTGGCGAAGTGATTCCGATTCAGGTTGGTGCCGGTGGATCATTCACTTTCAGCTCATCAAACGGCAGCCGCGGCACTAACGGTAGTGCCACAATTCTTGGATCTTTCGTTGCCAATGGTGGTGGAGCCGGCGCCGGCGGCATCGGCCCAGCTCAGGTTGCGCTGCTAGGTGGCGGTAGCAGTGGTGGCGCAGCTTGTGGAACTGGTTTTCAAGACGCCGGTATTTCGAGTGTTCGCAACTACAGCGGCTGGTCGGGCTTTGTCAACAATGGCGGCACCACAAACGGCCGCGTTTGTGACACTTCGGGTGGTGCTGGTGGAGGTGGAGCGGGTGGTTCAGGTGCAAACGCTGGCGCTGGAGGTGCATCGCTAACGAAATTTGGCGTTGAGCTTGCTGGCGGTGGCGCAGGTTGGGCAGCCAGCGGCACTCTCGCTGGCGGTGGCACAGTTGGAGGTGACTACATCAACGGTTGCCCAGCCAGCCCTGCAGGTGCTAACGACGGTGTGGCAAACACTGGTTCTGGCGGCGCAAGCTGTGGTCAGGGTGCGAGCGGAACCATCATCCTTCAATACATCGCGCCCACATACACCGCTACCTACGACTACGATTCGGCAACGGGTGGCAACTCACCAGCTTCAGCAAACTACACAATGGCTGGCACTGCACTTACTCTGCCAAGCCCAACCCGAACTGGCTACACCTTTGATGGTTGGCACATTGACTCAGCTTTGACCACCTGGATTGGCGGAGCGGGTGCCTCATACACGCCATCGTCTGATGTGACCTTGTATGCAAAGTGGACTGTGGCGGCGAGCAAGACCGTGACCTTTGACGCCAACGGCGGCTCGGGTTCGATGACCTCGCAAGTTACAAACGTTGCGACCGCCTTGACCGCTAACACCTTCACCCGAAGCGGCTATAGCTTTGCCGGTTGGGCAACAACTGCCAACGGCACGGTCGCCTATGCCGATGGTGCATCTTTTGCTTTCACAGCTGACACAACTTTGTATGCAAAATGGACAGCGCTGCCAAACAAGACCGTGACCTTTGATGCCAACAACGGCAGCGGAACCATGGCAGCTCAGGTAACCAATGTTGCCACCAACTTGACGGCTAACGCCTTCAACCGAGATGGTTACACCTTTGCCGGCTGGAATACCGCGGCTAATGGCAGCGGCACGCCTTATGCGAACAACGCTTCATACGCTTTCACCGCGAACACCACTTTGTATGCGCAGTGGACGGCAGTCAACTACACGATCACCTACAACTCACCGAGTTCAACCTCGGGATCGGTGCCAACCGATTCGGCCAACTACAACATCGGTCGTTCGGTGGCTATCCTGGGCAATAGCGGCTCACTCGTTCGCACCGGTTACACCTTTGCTGGTTGGACGGTTGCTTCTGATGGCTCGGGAACCGTTTTGGTGTCGGGAAGCACACTGACTTTCTCTTCAGCCAACATCAATGTGTATGCCAAGTGGACTGCCAACACCTACACAATTAGCTACAACGTGAACGGTGCAACCGGCGCGCAGGCAAACACCTCAGACACCTATACAACTGCTGGCACTGCCGTGACACTTTCGGCAGTTGGCACCATGCAAAAAGCCGGCCACACCTTCAATGGTTGGGCTGCTTCGGCCAGCGGCACCCCAATCGCCGGCACCTACACCACCACTGCAAACGTCACCTTGTATGCCCAGTGGACGATCAACACCATCACTGTCACCTACGACAAAGGTTCGGCCGGTGGCACCTCACTTAGCTCGCACGGCTTCACCAACTTTCCAACTTCAGCGGGCACTGGCAACTATGGCACCCGCCTAAACCTGAGCAACAGCATCGATGGCACCATCACTGTTGGTTCTGATGTTTACACCTTTGTTGGTTGGAACGACGGCACCTCGATTTATGCAACCGGCACCTCTTTCTTGTTGCAGAGTGATGTAACCATGACCGCGGTTTGGGCGCTCACCCACGCGGTGCGCTACACCTTCAATGGTGGAACTGCGGCCAACGGCACCTCATCGGTTGACACCGAATGTGGTCTTGCAAACAGCCGATGCACCGATCAGCAGGGCATCACTCTCAACGTTGCACCAACCCGCGATGGCTACACCTTTGCTGGCTGGCGCGATCAGTCGGGTGCCGACTTTGCTGCCGGCTCGAACGTCACCGTCACTTCTACCAGCTACCTCTTTTATGCCCAGTGGACAGCAATTCCATACACCGTCACTTATTTGCCAAATGGTGGCGCTTCAACGCCAACCGAGGCCTCAAAGAACATCGGTGATCGCTTCACGGTTGCAAATGCGGTCAACCGAACTGGCTACACATTTGGCGGCTGGTTCGATGGCGCAGTAACTTATGGCCCTGGCGCAACCTATGTTGTTGGCACTGCAAACGTTTCGTTCACCGCTCAGTGGATCGCCAATGTTTACACAATCAACTACGACTGGAATGGCGGTTCGGGCTCGGCCCTGGCTGACGGTTCATACACAGTAGGCACCACGGGAATCACATTGCCTAGCGTGACCGACCAGGTGAAGGATGGCTACACCTTTGGCGGCTGGGCAACCAGCATCGGTGGCGTTGCTGTGTCAAGCCCATTTGTGCCAGCGGCCGACGCAACTCTTTATGCAATTTGGGGCTCGGGCTCGTACAGCATCACCTACGCTCCTGAGCTTGGAACCGTTGCGACCACCACAGTGACCGTGGCTAACGGAAACTCGATCAACCTAGAAACACCAACTCGTCAGGGATTTGTGTTTGATGGTTGGTTCACCGCTCAAACAGGTGGCACAAGAGTAGGTGGCGGAAACTCATCATTCACTCCGGCTGCCAGCCGCACTCTTCATGCTCGTTGGACCCAAGCTTCGATTTATGGAATTCCGGTTGGTAACCTGTCACGCCTAGGCTCACTCAACGCCTCTGGCTCGGCCAACTCAACCTATAGCGGCAGCAACGCAAACAGCAGCGTTTCGGTGAACGTGCCAAGTGGCGCTCTGCCGACCGGTACCCAGGTGAACATCGACATGATTAGCGATAACACCCACGCCAGCGGCCTCATTAACGGCAACAAGTCGTTCATTCTTTCGGTGGCAGTTAGCTGGCTGGCTGGCGATGGCACAGTTCCAGACACAGCTTCTGGAAAGTCAATCTCGGTCACTCTAAACAACTCTGGCATCAAGGCCGGCGCTTTGATTTACAGCATCCAAGGCACCTCGGTTGTGTTGCTTGGCACCGCAACCCAAGATGGCACCGTGACTTTTGAACTAACCCAAGACCCTGGAATTTACGTTGTTGCTACCTCGCCGACTGCACCTCAGAACGCTTCGTCGACCACCACTTCGAACTCGGCAACCATCAGTTGGCAAGCGCCTTCGAGCGATGGTGGCGACGCAATCACCGGCTACACGGTCACCCTAAACTCGGGCGCAACCTGCACCACCACCGGCGCACTCAGCTGCACCATTTCGGGTCTAAACGCAGGCACTACCTACACCTATACGGTCACTGCAACCAACTCGGTTGGCACCAGCCCAACTACCAGCGGCAGCTTCTCAATCACTGCCAACCAAACAGTTGTGTTTGATGCAAACGGCGGCTCGGGCAGCATGAGCAGTCAGGCTTCGAACACCTCGGGCTCGCTAAACGTAAACACCTTCACCCGAAGTGGCTATGCATTCACTGGCTGGAATACCGCGGCTAACGGTTCGGGCACCCCATACGCCGATGGCGCAAACTACGCATTCACCGCGGGTGCAACCTTGTATGCCCAGTGGAGCGCCTCGACCTACACCGTTACCTACAACTACAACTCGGCTACCAACCAGAATGGCCCAAGCTCAGCCGGCTTCACTTCTGGTGGTTCGGCCGTCACGCTTCCATCGCCAACAAAAATCGGCTACAGCTTTGATGGCTGGTTCACCGACGCGGGCTTGAGCACACTGCTTGGTGCTGGAGGTTTCAGTTACAGCCCATCGGCTTCAATCACCCTTTATGCCGGCTGGACTGTGCTGCCAAACCAGACCGTGATCTTTGACGCAAATGGCGGAACCGGAACCATGAGCAACCAGGTGACCAACGTGGCAACCGCGCTCACCTCAAATGCGTTCACAAAGTCGGGTTACACCTTCGCCGGTTGGAACACCGCCGCGAATGGTAGCGGCACCTCATACGCCGATGGCGCAAGCTACCCATTCACCGCCGGCGCAACCCTTTACGCCCAATGGGCCTTGATCCCTGTTGCGCCGCCGGTGGTCACTCCGCCAACTCCACAATATGAGCGCCCAGATGCTCCGACCAATGTGACCGCTGCGGTTGTCGCTGGCGGCGACTCAATCACCGTCAGTTGGTCGGCCCCAACGTTCACCGGCGGCACCGCCATCGTGAATTATCGAGTCACGTCAAGCTCGGGCATGGCCTGCATTACCACTGACACTTCGTGCACCTTCAACGGCGTTAACAAGGATGTCTCCTACTCGTTCACGGTCACTTCAAACAACGGTTACCGTGACAGCCTGCCAAGCTCTGCAAGCAACGCCGTTTTGATTCCATCGCAGTTGAAGAACCAGGCGCCAATATCGGCCGCCGGTTCACAAACCGCTCGAGGCGCAGCCGTGAAGGTTGTCGTTGCTGGCGGTTCAACAAACGGCCCGATCATTTATGACGTTGCCAATGGCACTGCGACCGGCTGTTCAATTGACGGCGAAGGCTGGCTAACTGCCACCACCTCGGGCACTTGTTTGGTCACCGTAACAATGCTTGGCGATTTCACCTACAAGCCAGTCACTGCATCAACCAGCATCACTTTCTTGTGCAAGTTGATTGCTCAGGCTCCGCTTGCAATCACCAGCTCTGGCTCAACCAGTGTGACCCTGGGCACCACGGGTGGTTCTGGTTCGGGCGCGGTTTCATACTCGGTCACCGATGGCACCGCCAACTGTGTTCTAACCGGCAACATCGTCACCGCTGCCAAGACCGGCACCTGTGTTGTCACCGCAACCAAGGCCGCCGATGATGTCTACGAGGCCACAACCAGCCCATCGATCACCGTTTCGGTAACCGTAACAAAGCCAATCATCGTGACCCCGCCGCAAATCATCAAGGTTGATCCGGTAAAGCACGTGGTTGCTGTGGCACCAACTGGCAAGCCAGTGCTGGTCGGCACCCCGATTTCAAAGCCAATCATCTTCGGCCCTGATTCAGCCAAGCTCGACTCTGGCGACCTTAAGCAACTAAAGGCTGTTGCGATTTATGTTAAGGCCAAGAAGCTATCGGTGTTAGTAACCGGCTTTGCTAAATCGGCTGGCAAGAGCAGCTTCATTGAGAAACTATTGGCAACTTCACGTGCCAAGGCGGTTGCAACCTACCTGCGCAAACTAGGTGTGAACGTAGCTATTTCTTACACCGGTTATGGTGCCTACAACAAGACCTCGCCTTCGGCTAACGACCGTCGCGTTGAGGTGCGGGTGATTGAGAATGATCAGTAAACGCGGATTTCTGGCTGTTGCTCTAGCTCTCGTTACTTCCATCAATTCACTTACCTCGCCATGGGCTGGCGTTGACTCTGCCACGGCAGCCGGGCCAAACAGTGAAAATTGCACCACCGATGGGTATTGCACCGCCATCTTCAGCGGTGCCACCACTACCGGAACTTGGACTGTTCCAGCCCAGGTTAATGATCTGGACATTCTTGTAGTTGGTGGTGGTGGCGGTGGAACTCGCGGCCGTTGCGGCTATGCATGGGGTGCGGGTGGTGGTGGTGGCGCAGTAGCCGAGGTATTGAACAGCACCGTGACACCTGGCAATGCTGTAACCATTTCGGTTGGTGCGGGAGGAGACGCCTCGGGCGGTTGTGACACGACCACACAAGGTACAGCAGGTGGGCTCAGCAAAGTTGAAATTAGCGCCGACGCTCTAGCCGTTCAAGCAAATGGTGGCCTCTCGCCGCTCAATGGCACGACAATGACTTCGGCACCCGGAGGAAAATCAGGTAGCAAGGTAATCAATGGAGTTACCACCGCTGGCAATGCCGGTGGTAACCCAACTTTTGATACCAGCGGTAACTGCACAAACAACGGATGCGACGCAGGTGGTGGCGGCGGCGCTGGTGCAGTCGGTTCTGGTCTCAATGCTGGTACCGGATTGGTCTCTACACTCACTGGCAACCGATATGGCGGTGGCGGAGCGGGTAGAGACAATTCTGGAAACGGCACAGCGGATTCAAATGCCGGCAATTCAAGCCACTGTGATGCTAACGCCAACTCGGGTGGCGGTGGCGCCGACTGTGGTTCCAGGGCTGGTGCTGGAGGATCGGGCTATGTGTACATTCGCTATTTACCTGGCCCGACTCTCACATCACCAACGGCACAATCTGTGCAGGTTGGGCAAGCCGCAACATTTTCAGTAGGTGCCACTAAGGCCACAAATCTAACAACAGCAAATTTTGCCTACCAGTGGCAAAAGAGCACTAACAACGGTTCAACTTGGGCCAACATTTCTGGTGCAACGTCGGCGACTTATTCAACCGGTGCTCAAGACGACATCACAGCCAGCGGTTCATTATTTCGTGCGAAAGTAACCCAAACGGGATCTACGGGCGCAACTGCCCCAACCAGCTTTAGCTACTCGTCATCCGCTGCACTCACCATCACAAAGTCTTCGCAAACAATCACTTTCAACCAGCCAGCCGACAGGTTGGTGAGCGACTCTGCATTTAGTGTTGCTCCAACTTCGTCATCCTCTCTAGCCGTAGCAGTGACCTCAGGCACCACTGGCGTCTGCACTGTAGCGGCAAACCAGGTAACCCTTGTTAGTTCGGGAACTTGCATCTTGAAGGCTAATCAAGCCGGCGACGCGACCTACTTGGCCGCAACTGAAGTCGCTGCTTCTTTCAGTGTCAACCCGGTTGTGGTCACCTTCAATTCGAATTTCGGCACGCCCACAACTGCAACCCAAAACATGACGAGCCCGAATGGTCTGACCCTTAATGCCAACACATTCAATCGTCCTGGCTACAGTTTTGATAGTTGGAACTCGGCGGCAGATGGCAGTGGGACAACCGTTGCCGGAGGTTCGAATCAGACCTTTTCGTCAAACACAACTCTTTTTGCCCAATGGTCTCCTTTGCCTAACAAAACGGTTGTGTTCAACGCCAACGGCGGCTCAGGCACCATGGCAAATCAATCCACTAACGTCGCCACAAACCTAACGGCTAATGCTTTCACCCGATCCGGATACACATTCAACGGTTGGGCAACCTCGCCCGATGGAACGGGCACTTCTTATGCCGATCAAGCCAGTTTTGCCTTCAGTTCAAACAGCACGCTTTATGCCCAATGGTTGGTGATACCTAGCAAGACGGTGGCATTCGATGCAAATGGCGGCACTGGTTCTATGGCTAGTCAGGTGGCCAATCTAGCAACCAACCTTACGGCGAACATTTTTGTTCGTGTCGGCTACACATTCGCGGGATGGAATACGGCGGCGAATGGATCCGGTGTTCCTTATCTAAATCAGGCTTCATACAATTTCGCCGCAGACGCAACAATGTTTGCGCAATGGAATTTAATTCCGAATAAAACCCTGACTTTTGACGCAAACGATTCGTCGAATCGGTTAGGCAGTCAGTCTGCAAACATAGCAACCAACCTTTCAGCAAACACTTGGACGCGATCGGGCTACACCTTCGCCGGTTGGAACACCGCGGCCAATGGCACTGGCACTTCATATGCCGATCAGGCTTCGTACCCATTCGCGTCTGATTCGACACTCTTTGCACAGTGGACCGCGGTGAATTACACAATCAGCTACAACTCACCGGACTCAACTTCGGGGTCGGTTCCAACCGATTCGGCCAACTACAGCATCGGTCGTTCGGTGGCCATTCTAGGTAACGGCGGTGCTCTTGTTCGCACCGGTTACACCTTTGCTGGTTGGACGGTTGCTTCTGATGGCTCGGGCACGGTTTTGGTGTCTGGAAACACCCTCACCTTCGGCGCTGGCCCGATCAACGTTTATGCCAAGTGGACTGCCAACACCTACACAATTAGCTACAACGTCAACGGTGCAACCGGCGCGCAGGCAAACACGTCAGACACCTATACAACCGCTGGCACTGCCGTGACACTTTCGGCAGTTGGCACCATGCAAAAAGCCGGCCACACCTTCAATGGTTGGGCTACTTCGGCCAGCGGCACCCCAATATCCGGCACCTACACCACCACCGCAAACGTCACCTTGTATGCCCAGTGGACGATCAACACCATCACTGTCACCTACGACAAGGGTTCGGCCAGCGCCGAAACCTTCACCTTTCCTAGTGCACCAGATGCCGCCAACTATGGAACGCGCGTAAACCTAAGCAACAACGTAGCTTCATCTGTGGTTATCAACGGCACCTACTATGCCTTCGTGGGTTGGAGCGATGGCACCACCACCTACGCGACTGGCACTTCATACCTGTTGCAAAACAACGTCACCATGACTGCAATCTGGGTTCAGGCATACGAGGTTCGCTACAGCTTCAACGGCGGCACCGCTGCCAACGGCTCTTCAGAGGTTGATGCTGAATGTACGATCGTGAATGGCTCTGCCCTGCTTTGCACCAGCGGTCAATCAATAACACTCAACGCGGCACCAACCCGTGATGGTTACACATTTGCTGGATGGCAAGATCAGAGTGGAGTCAACCTGGCTGCGGCCACTGCGCATTCGCTCAGCCTAACCAGCTACCTCTTCTATGCTCAGTGGACTGCAATTCCATACACGGTTACATACCTGCCAGCCGGGGGAGCATCAACCCCAACCGAAACATCGAAGAACATCGGTGATCGATTCACCCTGGCAAATGGCATCACTCGCACCGGCTACACCTTTGCCGGCTGGAGCGATGGGTCGACCACTCTAGGTGCCGGAGCAACCTATGTTGTGGCAACCTCTCACATCATCCTCACCGCACAGTGGACCCCGCACGTCTACACGGTGAACTATGACTGGAACGGTGGTTCGGGAACCGCGGTTGCCGACGCCAGTTTCACGGTAGGCACCACCGGTCTCACCTTGCCGAGCGTTACCGACCAGGTCAAGGATGGCTACACCTTCAGTGGCTGGGCAACCAGCATCGGTGGCCTGGCGCTATCAACTCCATTTGTGCCAACGTCCGACGCAACTCTTCTTTATGCAATTTGGGGATCAGGTTCATACAACATCACCTACGCGCCCGAGCTTGGCACGGTTGCAAACACCAACTTGACGGTTGCAAACGGCACCGCCATCACCCTCGAAACCCCAACCCGTCAGGGATTTGTGTTCGATGGTTGGTTCACCGCTCAAACCGGAGGCACCCGAGTTGGCGGGGCCGGAGCACAATTCACCCCGGCAGCCAGCCGCACTCTTCACGCTCGCTGGACCCAGGCTTCGATTTATGGAATTCCGGTTGGCAACCTGTCACGCCTAGGCTCACTCAACGCCTCTGGCTCGGCCAACTCAACCTATAGCGGCAGCAACGCTAACAGCAGCGTCTCGGTAAACGTGCCGAGCGGCGCGCTTCCGGATGGCACCGCCGTGAACATCGACATGATTAGTGACACAAGCCATGCAAGTGGTCTTATCAACGGCGACAAGTCATTCATTCTTTCGGTGGCAGTTAGTTGGTTGGCTGGCGATGGCACCGTTCCAAACACCGCGTCTGGCAAAGCGATTTCGGTCACGCTAAACAACGCAGGCATCAAGGCTGGTGCCTTGATTTACAGCATCCAAGGCACCTCGGTTGTGTTGCTCGGCACCGCAACCCAAGATGGCACCGTCACGTTCCAATTGACCCAAGACCCTGGCATCTATGTGGTGGCCACCAACCCGACTGCGCCACAAAATGCCACCTCAACCGTCACCTCAAACTCGGCAACCATCAGCTGGCAAGCGCCTTCGAGCGATGGTGGCGACGCGATCACCGGTTACACCGTCACCCTAAACTCGGGCGCAACCTGCACCACCACCGGCGCACTCAGCTGCACCATCAACTCGCTAACCCCGGGCACCACCTACACCTACACGGTCACTGCAACCAACTCGGTTGGCACCAGCCCAACCGCAAGCGGCAGCTTCTCGATTGCAGCCAACCAAACAGTGGTTTTCAACAGCAACTCGGGCACCGGCACTATGGCCAACCAGGTTGCCAACGCTTCGGCCTCGCTAACCTTGAGCACACTTTCGCGCACAGGCTACGCCTTCAACGGCTGGAACACCGCGGCTAATGGCAGTGGCACTTCGTACGCCGATGGCGCGACCTACGCTTTCACCGCAGGCACCACTTTGTATGCCCAGTGGAGCGCATCGACTTACACCGTCACCTACAACTACAACTCGGCTACCACCACCAACGGCCCAAGCTCAGCCGGCTTCACCTCGGGCGGCTCAGCCATCAGCCTGCCAACTCCGGTCAAGACTGGCTACAGCTTTGATGGTTGGTTCACAAACGCGGGCCTCACCAACTTGCTCGGTTCTGGTGGCTTCTCATATTCACCAACCAGTTCACTAACCTTGTATGCCGGCTGGAGCGTGCTGCCAAACCAGACCGTGATCTTTGACGCCAACGGCGGCACCGGAAACATGAGCAACCAGGTCACCAACGTGGCAACCTCGCTAACCTCGAACGCATTTACCAAGTCGGGTTACAACTTTGCCGGTTGGAACACCGCCGCAAACGGCACCGGCACCTCCTACGCCGATGGGGCAAGCTTCGCCTTCACCGCCGGCGCAACGCTTTATGCACAGTGGTCTTTGATCCCGGTTGCACCGCCAACCCCAACTCCGGTCACTCCTCCAACTCCACAATATGAGCGCCCAGATGCTCCTTCGGGTGTCACAGCAACATCCAGCCCAACCCGTGACTCAATCACTGTTTCTTGGTCGGCCCCAACGTTCACCGGCGGCACCGCCATCGTGAACTATAGAGTCACGTCAAGCTCGGGCATGGCCTGCATTACCACTGACACTTCGTGCACCTTCAACGGCGTTAACAAGGATGTTTCCTACTCATTCACCGTGACTGCAAACAACGGCTATCGCGTGAGCAATTCAAGTGCCGCAAGCAACACGATTTTGATTCCTTCAGAGCTAATCAACCAGCGATCGCTGAGCGCATCGGGCAGCCAGTCGGCGCGTGGCGCGGCCGTGAAGGTTGTGGTCAGTGGTGGTTCGACCAACGGCCCAATCATTTATGACGTTGCAAATGGAACCGCAACTGGTTGTGAAATTGATGGTGAAGGTTGGCTAACTGCAACCACTTCGGGCACTTGTTTGGTCACCGTCACAATGCTTGGCGATTTCACCTATAAACCAGTAACTGCATCAACCAGCGTCACTTTCTTATGCAAGTTGATCGCTCAGGCGCCACTTGCAATCACCAGCTCTGGCTCAACTAGCGTCACCCTCGGAACCGCCGGCGGTTCTGGTTCAGGCGCGATTTCATACTCGGTTACTGAAGGCACCGCCAACTGTGTTCTAACCGGCAACATCATCACTGCTGCCAAGACCGGCACCTGTATTGTTAGCGCCACCAAAGCAGCCGACTATGTTTATGAGGCAGCAACCGCAACCTCAACAATCACCGTCACCGCTGCTAAGCCAATCATCGTGACCCCGCCACCAATCATCAAGGTTGACCCAATCAAGCACGTGGTTGCTGTGGCCCCAACCGGCAAGCCTGTTTTGACTGGCACACCGCTCATCAAACCAATCATCTTTGGCCCAGATTCAGCCAAGCTCGACGCTGGTGACCTGGCTCAGCTTCGCGCCGCCGCAACACTGGCAAAGTCAAAGAAGATGGATGTTCTCATCACCGGCTTCGTAAAGTCGGCCGGCGCGACCACCTTGATTGAGAAGCTTCTTGCTTCATCACGCGCTAAGGCAGTTGCAACCTACCTGCGCAAACTTGGCGTCAAGGTGTCTATCGCTTATGCCGGCTATGGTGCCTTCAACAAGGTCTCCCCGTCGGCAAATGACCGCCGCGTTGAGATCCGCTGGATCGTTAAGGACTAGTTTCGCGCTGGCGACTTTACGGTCGTACGAAACCAGGCGCCAGCTAAACCAATCGCACGTGGCACAGGTCGCCAACAAAGGCTGGGCGCTGCACGGTTAGGCCCGCTTCTTCGGCAATTAGGGCCGCTGCAGCCCAGTCATATTCTTTGATGTCCCGTTCAAAATAGGCGTCGATGCTGCCTTCGGCAACCGCACACATGTCAAGCGCGGCAGAGCCCATTCGGCGCAGGTCAACAAAGTTGGGCATGATTTTCTTCAACTCTTCAAACTGCCCTGCTCGTTTTTCGGCCGAGTATGAAAACCCGGTTGCCAGAATCTTGGTGGTTCGCTCGCGCGGTGGGCCTGTGAGGCGAGTGTGCTTGGCGGCCCTATAGTCAGGCGTCGAACCGTCGAACCGCAGCCCACGAATCACAAAAGAACCCTGACCGCGCTTGGTGAAGTAGACCAGCCCAAGGCTTGGGGCAACAACCGCGCCAACCAACCATTCGCCGGTTTCAACATCGGCTGCACCAACCGAGGTGGCATAGTTTGGCAGGCCGCGAGTGAAGTTGATCGTGCCATCAAGCGGGTCAATGCTCCAGCGCACTTTGGCGTTTGCGCCAATCTGGTTTTCAAGTTCTTCACCCGTGATGGTGTCTTCGGGGCGCAGTGCACCGATGCGCTCGCGCACCATGGCCTCGCTGGCCAAATCTGCGTCGGTCACGTGGTCTTCGGGCGATGTCTTCGAGCTGATCTCTAGTGGCCCACGAAAGCGGCTCAGCAGCTCGTTGGCGCCAACGGTCGCTGCGCTCAGCGCGCACTCAAGCAGTTCATCAAGATCGTGACTCATGCTTCAAGGTTAAGCCACGATCTAACCGCGAGCTGGTGCTCTAGGCCCCAGCCAACTCTTCGATCGAAGCAAAGCGGCGAGCAACGCCATCAACCACGTGCTCAATCACGAATGATGCAGCACCAACGGCGGTGGTGAATTCGAGGCTCAAAGTTTCGCCAGCTGACTCACCGGCACCAACCCACTGCAAACGCAACGAGTCATCGCCAAGCACGGTCCAGCTAAACGCACCGGTCTCAAAAATCGCCAACTTGCGCAAGCGAGCAAGGCCCAAAATCGCACGAGTCACCGGCTGCTGCAGCGCAGCCTCAAGCTCAGCTGGGGTGTAGTTGTGGCGGTTAACATCGCGGCCCTGGCCGGTCTTGTTGAACAGCTCAACGTCATCCATGCCATTAAAAAGACCAACGTAGTAAACCTGAGGTTCACCAGGCAAGAAGAACTGAACTGCGCGGCTGATCACATAGGCCACGTCATCGGCCAAAATGTTTGGCAGCGTGGCGTTGATTTGGTGAGGCAGAGTGAACCACTGCGGCACAACTGAGGCAATCGCGCTGTGACCGTTGGTGTTTTCTTCGGCGCGCTTAAAGATGAACGCCATCTCGTCTTGAGTAATCAGACCAGGTCGACCATTGATCGGCCCACCGTCAATAACGCCATAGCCGTCGTGGGTGTCGAGCACGTTGAGGCAGTTGTTTGGGCGAATCTTGAACCAGTTGTCGAGTCGGTCAACAGTGCCGGTAAAGAACGAGTGCAGCAAAAGCGGCGCGGTTTGAAAGTCATAGATCAGGTCAACCAGCGGCGCGATTTCTAGCTGCTGGGTGTAGTGCGCGTGCACCTCAACCAAAACGCGCATGTCGTATGACTTGATCAGCTCGGTGATTTCTTCAACGAACGCGAGGGTTTCCGCGG
>JACCDN010360562.1_pt1 | contig 18598 bp, 16 predicted proteins | sample 7441691 | NCBI WGS metagenome assembly JACCDN01 (sample SAMN15323439, study PRJNA562643) | freshwater metagenome | isolation source: river surface water | place: USA:Blue River Watershed | collected 2017-08-16
CGATCCTCTAAAGTGGGAGGAAGTGTGAAAAAGTGGGGTAAATGGTGTTTCAAGGTGCGTCAGCTCTCAATTTAGATGCAAAAGGCCGCATGTCTGTGCCGGCAAAGCATCGTGACGCCTTGTTGGTTCAAGGTGAGGGTCGAATTACGCTCACAAAACACCCTGATGGATGCCTATTACTGTTCCCTCGTCCTGAGTGGGAAACCTTCCGCTCACGTGTCGCGCAATTACCTATGGATGCCCATTGGTGGCGTCGAATCTTCCTTGGTAATGCTGCAGAAGTCGACTTGGATAGCGCGGGAAGAATTTTGGTGAGCCCAGAGTTGCGATCAGCTGCTGGTATTGAAAAGGAAGTGATGCTACTCGGTATGGGTAGTCATCTAGAGTTGTGGGACGCCGCTACTTACGCTGCAAAAGAACAGGCTGCCATTGCACAAGGTATGCCTGAAGCCCTGAAGCAATTTAATTTTTGATGACGGGGTGCCATGAACATAACTCATCGCCCAGTACTACTGGCCGAGGCGGTGACGGCGCTGATCAGTGGCCCACGCATCACCTCTCCCGAAGCTTCAAAAAATCTACTCTTGATCGACGGAACCTTCGGGCGTGGTGGTCATACACAAGCACTGCTCTCACAATTGCCACCAAGCGCGCGAATGATTTCATTCGACAAGGATCTGGATGCAATCGCAGTAGCGGAAAAAATCAACGACCCGCGTTTGAGAATCGTGCACGACAGTTTTGCGCAGATGGATCAGTATGCGGAGCCGGAGTCCGTGGACGGCATTCTCTTGGATCTTGGAATCAGCTCTCCACAAGTGGACGAAGCACATCGTGGATTTTCCTTTCGCAAGGATGGTCCGCTCGATATGCGTATGAATACCGATCATGGTTTGACGGCGGCAGAATGGTTAGAGAAAGCATCACAAGAGGACATCACGCGCGTGATTAAGACTTATGGTGAAGAACGTTTTGCATTTCAGATCGCTAAAGCTATTGTGGCAAAGCGAGAAGAGGGCTTGTCTCCAAAAACAACTTTGCAGTTAGCAAGCTTAGTAGCCAGCGTCGTTCGCACACGAGAGCTTGGGCAGGACCCAGCCACGAGAACTTTCCAGGCACTACGTATTTTCATTAATCGTGAGCTAGAAGATTTAGAGCTGGGCTTAAAAGCGGCACTCAATTTATTAAAGCCAGGCGCGCGCTTAGCAGTGATTAGCTTTCATTCGCTGGAAGATCGTATTGTGAAGCAGTTTTTGCAAGCGCATGCCAAGGTTGAGGTGCCGCGGGGTTTGCCTGTCCGCGATCGAGATTTGCCACAAAGCGCCTTAGAGATTATTGGACGCGTTAAGCCAAGCGATGAGGAAGTTCGAGAGAATCCTCGTGCTCGTTCAGCCATCATGCGCGTTGCTGAAAAACGTGCGGGGGTGCTAGCTTGAATCGCGCTACCCTGACCTTGTTGGTATTGCTATTAGTCTGCGCACTATCTTTGGTAGCAGCTCAGCAGCGTGCGCGCAAATTATTTATCTCGTTAGAGCGTGCACAAATTGAAGAGCGTAAGCTTAACCAAGACTGGTTACGTTTAGAGTATGAACAGCGCAACTTATCGAAGTCTGCACGAATTCGTGATGTTGCTCGTAACCAGTTACGCATGGTCCCAATATCTCCAGAACGTACTTTGTACTTGAAGGAGGCTAGATGAGGCCGGTAGGTTTTTCAACTACGCCCAACTTAGTATTGCGTCTGCCGATGTGGCGGTCACGCCTCATGCTGTTCATGTTGTTCTTCGTATTTATGTTGTTACTAATCCGTGCTTTCTGGATTCAGGGTCCAGGAAATGCGTTTTATGAAGCTAAGGGCGTACGCGGTACACAGCGGGAGCTGGAGCTACCTGCTTCCCGTGGAAAAATATTAGACCGCAATGGCCAAGTGATTGCGACCAGCTTAGAGGCAAAGTCAGTGATCGCCTATAACGATACTGTGCCTGATGACTTAGCTGCGGATAAGGTTCAGAAGTTAGCAAGCCTATTACAGATCAGCGAATCAGAGTTGCGCAAAAAGCTAAAAGAAGAGCGTAAGCAGATTTTCTTGAAGCGACAAGTAGATCCTGAGGTGGCGCAACAGATTAAGCAATTGGAAATCCCAGGTATTGGTTTGAATAATGAATACCGTCGCTTTTATCCAGAAGGTGAAGCGATGGCGCATGTCGTTGGCTTTACTAATGTAGAAGATCGTGGTCAAGAGGGTATGGAGCTCTCTCGAGAAAAAGACCTAGCTGGGCATCCAGGGGCGCGTAGAGTGGTTGTAGATCGCTTAGGCCGCGTGGTCGAGGATGTTGCAATTTTGCAGTTGCCCCAAAATGGTAAAGATTTGCAACTCTCTATTGATAGCAAGATTCAGTTCTTAGCTTATAACGCTGTTAAGAATGCAGTTGAGCAACATCGTGCAAGCGCCGGTGGTGCAGTGGTGCTCGATACCCATACTGGTGAGATATTGGCTTTAGCAAATTACCCAAGCTATAACCCTAACGATCGCAAGAAGTTGACGGGTGAGCAGTTGCGCAATCGTGTTTTAACTGACACCTTTGAGCCTGGCTCAACGATGAAGCCCTTAACAGTGGCAATTGCTTTGGAGAAGGGGGTTATTGCTCCTAATACCAATATGGTCATTGGCGCCAAATATTTGGTTGGTCCAAAGCCGATTACAGATACCCATCCTTATGGCAACTTGACTGTTGCTCAAATTATTCAGAAATCAAGCAATATTGGTACGGCCAAAATTGCGATGAATAATTTATCCGCAGAAGAGATGTGGAATTTCTATACATCCGTTGGCTTAGGTCAGGCGCCAAAGATTGGTTTCCCTGGTGCTGTAGCGGGTACAGTCCATCCCTATAAAAAATGGATGCCAACAGATCAAGCTCGGATTGCATTTGGTTACGGCATTTCAGGCTCACTCTTCCAGGTGGCTCGTGCATACACCATCTTTGCTCGTGATGGCGAATTGGTGCCGCTCACAATTGAGCGCAGTCCAGAATTTAAACCCGGTACACATGTTATTTCTGCTAAGACGGCTATTGAAATGCGTAGCATGATGGAGTCGGTAACCGAGCCTGGAGGTACTGCGATCAAAGCGCAGGCCGAAGGCTATCGGGTCGGTGGAAAAACAGGTACAGCCCATAAATTAGTGGGCAAGGGCTACGGTAATAAGTATCGCGCTTACTTTGCAGGACTGGCACCGATTAGTGCGCCACGCATTGTGGTTGCGGTGATGATTGATGAGCCGACTGGTGGTAGTCACTACGGTGGTGATGTTGCAGCGCCAGTGTTCTCTACTATCGTGAGTGAGACTTTACGCACTTTAAATGTCTTGCCTGATAGCAATATCAAGCAGATGGCTCTGCAGGATAAAAATCCTACGGAAATTCAGAGTGCTGCAGTAAAAACAAATTCAACGGTTTTAAAAAGATGATGGCAATGGTGAATATTGAACCCCATCTCTTGATCTCGCATTTACGTGATCTCACATCAGTAGATGCAAAATTGACTGCGGATAGTCGTCAAGTTGAGTCTGGTGATATTTTCTTTGCATATCCAGTTGGCCATGGCAATGCTCTGCGTGATGGTCGTGATTACATTGCAGCTGCTTTGGCAAACGGTGCCGCAGCAGTTGTATTTGATCCTACAGACGGCGTTGCTAATGAATACTTAGATCGCCCAGAATGTTTTGCTGTAGAGAATTTATCAAGCTTGGTTGGGGAGCTCTGTGCTGAGTGGTATGGATACCCAAGTAAAAACCTCAATGTCATCGGTGTAACAGGCACCAATGGCAAAACAAGTGTCACCCAGTGGCTAACGCAAGCTTTGGATGAACCCAATCATCGAACTGCAGTATTGGGTACTTTGGGGGCTGGATTTCCGGGTACGCTAATTCAGACTGGTTACACCACCCCTGATGCGCCACGTTTACAAACTCAATTGAAAGAATTGCTGGACGCAGGTGCTCAGCAAGTAGCTATAGAGATTTCCTCTCATGCTCTCGATCAAGAGCGTATTGTTGGCTTGGATGTTCGTACTGCTGTATTTACTAATCTGACTCAAGATCACTTGGATTATCACGGTACGATGGGGGAGTACGCTGAAGCGAAAGCCAAGCTGTTTCAGTTGCCCCAGATTGAAAATGCCATTATTAATTTCGATGATGCATTTGGGCGCGAATTAGCGATCAAGCTTCTTGCTGTCGATGGCCCCCAAGTATGGGGCTATGCATTAAGCAGTAGTGCGTTTGCTGGATTCGAAAAATTTGGCGATCGTTTGAAACGTGCCTACGCAGAAAACACTTCATTTATAAGCTCGGGCTATGAGTCTCAATTTAACTGTGATGCTCTAGGTGCCAGTTCTAACAAGCTTGCGGTACTAGGCGAATTTAATCTCAGTAATTGCCTTGCTGTTTGGGTGGTCCTGTTGGCTCAAGGATTGAGCCCAGGTGAGGCCTCGAAGCGCATGAGCAAGCTGAGTGCAGTTCCTGGTCGCATGGAATTAATTCGTTTGAATAAGACCCCAAGAACTGAGGGCCCATTGATCGTTGTGGACTATGCGCATACACCCGATGCTCTCACTAAAGCATTGAATGCTTTACGCCCCATTGCAAATCAACGCAATGGAAAAGTATGGTGTGTCTTTGGTTGTGGTGGTGATCGAGATTCAGGTAAGCGCCCACAAATGGGTCGTGCGGCACAAGAGTTTGCTGATCATATTGTGATTACAAGTGATAACCCTAGATCTGAAGACCCAATGTCCATTATTGCCATGATTCAGTCTGGTATGTCGGGTGACTTAAGAAATGTTCAAGTACTGCCTGATAGAGCGGCTGCCATTATGGCTGCCGTTCGCCATGCGGATACAAAAGATATTGTCCTGGTTGCTGGAAAGGGACATGAGTCTACTCAAGAAATCAGTGGTAAGAAATTTGATTTCTCTGATCAAGAACATATTCGTTTAGCTGCAGGGGGTAGCGTATGAGTACGACTATGACTACTCTCGCCCAAGTGCATGCCATGTTGCCAGGCAGTCAGTTGATTCATGTTGACGCCAAGTCTGCTGGAGCGATCTCAATTTCCCGCGTGGGTAGCGATAGTCGTCAGATTCAGTCGGAAGAATTATTTATTGCATTATCAGGCGATCGTTTCGATGCGCATGATTTTTTGGGCGATGTGACCATAGCAGGCGCAAGTGCAGCACTGATTAGCCATAAAGAAAAATGCCCTACAAACTTACCTGCAGTATGTGTCCAGGATGTTAAGCAAAGCTTGGGCGAGCTAGCAAAGGCATGGCGTGCACAGTTTTCTATTCCAGTAGCTTTAGTAACTGGATCGAATGGCAAAACTACCGTTAAAGAGATGATTGCCTCCATCTTCAAAGCGGCTGCAGGCGAAGAATGCACGCTAGTGACTAAGGGTAATCTCAATAACGATATTGGCCTGCCTTTAACCTTGCTACGTATGCGCTCAACTGATCGCTTGGCGGTGATTGAGTTGGGCATGAATCATCCTGGTGAAACTGCAGAATTGGCTGTTATTGCTCAGCCCACTATTGTGCTTATCAATAATGCGCAGCGTGAGCATCAAGAATTTATGGCGACTGTGGAAGCGGTTGCAAAAGAACACGCAACTGCTTTGAGTCTGCTACCTTCGGATGGTGTTGCAGTATTTCCAGCAGATTCAGAGTTCTCTGCTGTTTGGCGTCAAGCCGCTGCAGGCCGTAAGGTTATTGATTTTGCTTTATCTACTAACTCTACGTTAGTCTCAGCCTCTGTGATGGGCAAGTTATTGGCCAGCGGAAGAATTGAGATTGCAACTGAGCTGGGCAAGATTGAGGTGCAGCTGAATACCTTAGGAAATCACAATGTGCGTAATGCCTTAGCAGCTAGCGCAGTTGCCTTAGGCGCTGGTTTAAGTCTGGAGCAAATTAAGGTTGGTCTGGAATCTTTTGCCCCTGTAAATGGACGTATGCAATCAAAGCCTTTGAATGTAGGTCGCACTTTGATTGACGATAGTTACAACGCGAATCCTGATTCTGTCAGAGCTGCTATTGATGCACTGAAGCAGTCTGGAAATGCTTCCTGGTTGGTGTTAGGTGATATGGGTGAGGTCGGCGATCAAGGCCCTGCGTTCCATGAGGAAGTCGGTGCCTAGGCTGCCGAGCAGGGCGTTAGTAAGTTATTTGCCCTCGGAGAGCAGTGCAAATTTGCTGTCCAGGGATTTAACGAAGTAGAGAAACTCTCGGCAACAAGTAGGGCCACTCATTTCACAACCTTAGATCAGTTACTCGCAGAGCTTAACTTAGCGCTGAAAGATTATGAATCGAGCAAGCAAGTGCATTTGGATATTTTGGTTAAGGGATCTCGTTTTATGCGCATGGAGCGTGTAGTACAGGCCTTATTAGAGGAGGCTAAAACATGCTCTTAATATTGGCGCAATGGCTGCAAGATGACTTTGGATTTTTCAGAGTCTTTAACTACATCACTTTTAGAGCGGTGATGGCAACTGTGACAGCCTTGCTGATTGGTTTAGCGGCTGGTCCGTGGGTTATTCGTAAATTGACTGCATTAAAGATGGGGCAAGCGGTTCGTACGGATGGTCCGCAAACCCATTTAGTGAAGTCAGGCACTCCTACGATGGGCGGTGTACTGATTCTTTTAGGTATTTTTATCTCCTGCATGTTGTGGGCTGATCTGAGCAATCGTTTTATTTGGATTGTGATGATTGTCACTTTTGGATTTGGCTTGGTTGGTTGGGTTGATGATTACCGCAAAGTAGCGCGCAAAGACCCGAAGGGAATGGCCTCCAGAGAAAAATTCTTTTGGCAGACTTTGATTGGATTATTTGCTGCTATTTATTTGGCTTTCTCCGTATCCGAGGTAAATAACCTCAAAGTCTTGCAGCTATTCTTTGATTGGCTCAAGAGCGGCTTCGCTTTGGACTTGCCTGCCAAGTCAAACTTACTCATTCCTTTCATGAAAGAGGTGAGTTATCCATTGGGCGTGATGGGCTTCATCATTTTGAGTTACCTGGTGATTGTTGGCAGTAGCAACGCCGTGAATCTCACAGATGGACTCGATGGTCTGGTGATCATGCCGGTGATATTGGTTGGCGCTGCTTTGGGTGCTTTTGCTTATGTGATGGGTAATGCAATTTACGCAAAGTATTTATTATTCCCTTACATTCCTGGCGCAGGTGAGCTCATGATTTTCTGTGGTGCCATGGGCGGTGCTGGATTGGCATTCCTTTGGTACAACACCCACCCTGCCCAAGTATTCATGGGTGATGTGGGCGCTCTCGCATTGGGGGGTGCACTTGGAACTATTGCCGTAATTGTTCGCCAAGAAATCGTGCTCTTTGTTATGGGCGGGATCTTTGTAGCAGAAACTGTTTCAGTAATGTTGCAAGTATTTTGGTTCAAATTTACTAAGAAGCGTTTTGGGGAAGGCCGTCGTATTTTTAGGATGGCACCACTGCATCACCATTTTGAATTGGGTGGCTGGCGCGAAACACAGGTAGTGGTTCGCTTCTGGATCATCACTATTTTATTAGTCCTCATTGGCCTCTCCAGCCTGAAATTACGGTAAGCCAAAGAATATGCATAACTTAGATCAAGCCTTCGCTAACCCAGCTCTTATTGCCGATGAGGGCTATCAAGCACCTCAGCATTTCTTAATCTTAGGATTGGGAGAGTCTGGCTATGCAATGGCTAAGTGGTGTTTACGGAACGCCGCGAAGGTTAGTCTGGCCGATACGCGTGATCGCGAAAAACTAAATGAGCGACAAAAAGCTTGGCTGGCTGATCTTGAATTTGCAGGACTTGAAGAAGCGTATTTTGGCCCTCTTGATGATCTGAATTTAAAGAATATTGAAGTCATCGGAATTAGCCCTGGCTTATCGCCACTGCAAGAGCCGGTAGCTTCATTCTTGCTCAAAGCGCAGGAAGCCAGTATTGATATCTGGGGAGAGCTAGAATTTTTTGCTAGAGCTATTGCTGCATTGGATCGCATTGCTCAAGCTGAGGAGTCTCAATATAAGCCTGCGTTATTAGCCATCACTGGGACAAATGGCAAGACCACAACGACTGCGCTGACTGGTCAGTTGTGTGAGCGCGCTGGTAAGCGGGTTGCTGTTGCTGGAAATATTAGCCCAGCGGCTTTAGATAAATTGATGTCTTGTCTTGATGAATCTGATCAAGTTGCTGATATGCCTGAGATTTGGGTGCTTGAACTTTCCAGCTTCCAATTGGTTTACACAAGCACTTTCAATCCGACGGCGGCAACCGTATTAAATATTACGCAAGATCATTTGGACTGGCATGGTGATATGCAAGCCTATGTTGATGCAAAAGCAAATATTTTTGGACAAAACACAATTTGTGTCTTGAATCGAGATGATGCATTAGTAATGAATTTGCTAACTGACGAGCAAAAAGCCAATAAAGCGCTCATTACTTTTGGTGCTGGCCGTCCTGATGAGCAGGGTGCTTTTGGAATCGAACATGATCTACGTGCTGGTGGAATTGATTGGCTGGTCTGGGCTGAGGTAGATGAAGATCTTGAGCCTCAACCGAAGCGTCGTCGAAAAGTAGCTCTTGTAGAAGAAGAGCCATTAAGACTCAAGCGTTTAATACCTGCTGATGCTTTACGTATTCGCGGCCGCCACAATGCATTAAATGCGTTAGCCGCATTAGCCTTGGCCCGATCGGCTGGCTTACCACTGAATATGCTCTTACATGGTTTGCGTGACTACCATGGTGAGCCTCATCGTGTTCAAAGTGTTGCGATTGTCTCGAATGTTGAATATGTAGATGACAGCAAAGGCACTAATGTAGGGGCAACAGTTGCTGCATTGAATGGCTTAAGTGCCAATGAATCTGGCAAGCGGATCTGGTTGATTGCTGGTGGTGAAGGAAAGGGTCAGGACTTTAGCCCCTTGCGTGATCCCGCGCTACGTTTTGTAAAAGGCGTCTTCCTGATTGGTAAAGATGCGCCAATCATTGCCGAGGCTTTAGCTGAATCCGTGCCATGTGTAATGAGTGAGACCCTAAAAAATGCAGTATCTGAAGCTGCAAAACAAGCTCAGTCTGGCGATATCGTTTTGCTATCCCCAGCTTGCGCAAGCTTTGATCAGTTTAGTGATTATGTAGCGCGCGCTGAAGTGTTTGTTGCTGAAGTTCAAGAATTGGGAATGCAATTCGAAGGAGTTCATGCATGAGTTTGAAGGAAAAACTTTTTCCTGAGAATCGATTGGGTCTTGGCCGCTTTTGGAATTTCTCCAGAGGCGGAATAGATAATTTCCGCAGCGGCCTGAGAGATGCAGTCTCTGGCGTTGAACAAACCCGCTCACGCATGATGGATTATGACCAGCTGTTGGTATGGGCAGTGCTGTCTTTGGCTTTAAGTGGTTTGGTGATGGTCTACTCTGCATCCATTACTTTGGCCGATGGTCCTAAGTATGCGAATTACAGTAGCAACTTCTTCCTAATTCGTCATTGCATTTCATTGGCAATAGCCATTGGGGTTGGTATTTGGGCATTCAAGATTCCAACTAAAGTTTGGGATCGCTATTCCCCCATTATTTTTGGTTTCACAGTCTTGCTATTAATTGCCGTTCTGATCCCTGGTTTAGGCAAGGGCGTAAATGGTGCAAAGCGTTGGATTCCATTGGGTCTGATGAACTTCCAGCCATCTGAATTAATGAAGTTTGCAGCAGTAATCTTTGCTGCGAGCTATACAGTTCAGCGCCAAGAATATCTACATTCATTCGTTAAGGGAATGTTACCGATGGGTATTGCGGTTGCCTTGGTTGGTGGCTTGCTCATGGCTGAACCTGATATGGGTGCATTTGTTGTAGTTGCCCTGATTGCATTTGGAATTTTGTTCTTAGGCGGTATCAATGCCAAGTTATTTGGCGGCTTGATTTTGGTTGGCCTCATGAGCGGCGCCATCATGATTGCGCTCTCACCATTTCGTCGTGGTCGCATGTTGGCGTTCATGGACCCATGGCAAGTCGACAATGCAGCAAACAAAGGTTATCAGCTAACCCATTCATTAATGGCATTTGGTCGCGGCGAATGGTTTGGCGTGGGCTTAGGCGGCAGTGTCGAAAAGTTGCACTACCTTCCTGAAGCGCACACTGATTTCATCATGGCTGTGATTGGTGAAGAGCTTGGATTTGTTGGTGTGGTGGTGATGATCTTCTTGTTTTATTGGATCGTACGTCGCGCATTCCTCATCGGTCGTACTGACCTGCAATTGGATCGCAGTTTTGCTGGTCTTGCCGCTAAAGGTGTAGCGATATGGATTGGTTGGCAAGCATTTATTAATATGGGCGTGAACTTAGGCTTGCTTCCTACCAAAGGACTGACTCTTCCTTTGGTCAGCTATGGTGGCTCTGGAATCTTGATGAATGCAGTTGCAGTAGCCATGCTGCTTCGTATCGATTATGAAAACCGTATTTTGATGCGAGGTGGCAAGTTATGACTAAGCCATCTATCTTGATCATGGCCGGTGGCACTGGTGGACATATTTTCCCGGGCCTAGCCGTTGCCGAATACCTACGTATTTGTGGTTGGAAAGTTTTTTGGCTTGGCAATCAAAGCGGCATGGAATATCGCTTGGTCAAAGCTTGCGACTTCCCATTTGAAGCTGTTGATTTTGGGGGCTTACGTGGCAAGGGCATCAAAGCGAAATTGATGTTGCCATTTAATCTTGCAAGAGCTAGTTATCAGAGTTGGAAGATCATGCGCCGTATCAAGCCAAATGTGGTTTTAGGTATGGGCGGATACATTACATTTCCTGGCGGCTTGATGACAAAGTTTTTGAAGAAGCCATTGGTTTTGCATGAGGCCAATTCTGTAGCGGGAAGTGCCAATCGCGCTCTAGCCAAAATTGCTATGCGTACCTTAACTGGTTTCCCAGATACGATGGCTCACGCTGAGTGGGTTGGTAATCCAATTCGTGAAGAATTCGAAGTTGTGGATGTACCAGCAAAACGATATGAAGCACGTACTGGGGCTTTATCGATCTTAGTGGTTGGTGGCAGCTTGGGCGCCGCTGCTTTAAATGAAACGATTCCAGCAGCCTTAGCATTGATGGATAAAAACGCACGTCCACATGTGATTCATCAAGCAGGTGATAAGCATCTCGTAGATTTACAGCAGCGTTACGCTGACTTGGGTGTTTCTGCCGATATTCGTCCTTTCATTGAAGACATGCCAACCGCTTACGCCCAAGCAGATTTGGTGATCTGCCGCTCTGGTGCAATGACCGTTTCAGAAATTGCAGCCTGTGGCGTTGCCTCCTGCTTAATCCCATTTCCATATGCGATTGATGATCATCAGACTGCGAATGCACGCTTTTTATCGGATGCAGATGCAGCAATTCTGCTCCCGCAGCAAGATCTCAATCCACAGGATCTGGCATCCATGATTCAAAACTTTAGCCGCCAAGATTTACAGGTGATGGCAGAGCGTGCTCATGCTTTAGCTAAGCCCCATGCAACTCAACGCGTGGCTGAGGTATGTGCAGACTGTGCAGGAGTAGGTATATGAAACATATCGTTCAGCAAATACATTTTGTTGGTATCGGCGGTGCAGGCATGAGCGGCATTGCCGAAGTCTTGCTGAATTTAGGTTATCAGGTATCTGGATCCGACTTGGCTGAAGGTGCTGCTACTAAGCGCTTAAAAGATTTGGGTGCAGTAATTCATATTGGACATGACCCTAAAAATATCGGTACTGCAGAGGCAGTAGTGATTTCTACTGCAGTTGCAGGCAATAACCCTGAAGTGCTAGCTGCGCGTGCAGCTAAAGTGCCCGTGATCCAGCGCGCTGTAATGCTCGGCGAGCTCATGCGGCTAAAGCAGGGCATTGCGATTGCGGGCACACATGGCAAAACAACCACAACCAGTTTAGTTGCTTCTGTCTTGGCTGAGGGGGGCTTAGATCCTACCTTTGTGATTGGTGGAAAGTTAAATTCTGCAGGTGCTAATGCGCGCTTAGGCCAGGGTGACTTTATTGTGGTGGAGGCAGATGAATCAGACGCTTCTTTCTTGCAATTATTCCCAGCAATGGAAGTGGTTACCAATATCGATGCTGATCATATGGATACGTATCAACATGACATGGCGAGATTGAAACAAGCATTTGTCCAGTTCATTCAACGTATGCCTTTTTATGGAGTTGCGGTGCTTTGTATTGATGATGCGAATGTTCGCGACATTATTCCATTTGTATCGCAGCCGGTATTGCGTTACGGTCTATCTGAAGATGCTGATATTCGTGCAAGTAATGTGCGCGCTGAGGGTACCCGCATGCACTTTACGGTTGATCGTAAAACTGTACGCCGTCACGGCAATAAGCCAGGTCGACTTGAAGTGCAATTAAATTTACCAGGCTTACATAACGTGCGTAATGCCTTAGCGGCGATTGGTATTGCCACTGAGCTTGGTGTGGGAGACGAGGCCATTGTGAAGGCTTTGTCTGAATTTAGTGGTGTTGGCCGACGCTTCCAAAAATATGGGGAAATTCCGTTGGCATCTGGTGGAAGTTTCACCCTGATAGATGATTACGGGCATCACCCTGTTGAAATGGCAGCTACTTTATCTGCAGCACGCGGTGCTTATCCAGATCGTCGATTGGTGCTAGCGTTTCAACCTCATCGCTTTACAAGAACACGTGATTGCTTCGGTGAATTTGTACAAGTCCTCAAAAACTTTGATGCACTTGTGCTTACTGAAGTGTATCCAGCTGGTGAAGCTAAGATTCCAGGCGCTGATGGTCAAAGTCTCATGAAGGCAGCGCTTACCGCTGATAAGAGTGCGAATGGTTTCTTAGATGCTGCAGCCGTGGCCTTTGCGCCAAGTGTTGCGGAAATGCCAGAAAAACTCAGCACCTTATTGCGTGATGGTGACGTCTTAATCACGATGGGTGCAGGCTCGATCTCTGGATTGCCTCACGTACTAGCGGAGGCAAAACATGCCTAAGCAAAATCAACTAGTACTTTCTTGGGGTGAGCGAGTGAAGCAAGAGCTCGCAAACTTAGATGTCAAATCTCTTGGTCGAGTTGGTGTCTTGCTTGGCGGTCGTTCTGGTGAGCGTGAGATTTCCCTAATGTCGGGCAATGGAGTACTAGAAGCGCTGATTTCCAAAGGAGTTGATGCACATCCATTTGATCCAGGCTTACGTTGCCCAACCGAATTGGTAAATGAAAACTTCGACCGTATCTTTATTTCCTTGCATGGACGCTATGGCGAGGATGGAACTATTCAAGGCTTACTAGAGCTCTTGGGTTTGCCATACACCGGTAGCGGCGTACTAGCTTCTGCATTAGCGATCGACAAAATTGCGACTAAGCTCGTTTGGCTCAGTAGCGGCCTTTCAACCCCAGAGTTTCAAGAGCTAAAAGCTGATAGCGACTGGGATGCAGTAGTGAAACACTTAGGCCTACCATTAATTGTGAAGCCGGCGCATGAGGGCTCTTCACTCGGCTTAACTAAGGTGAAATCCGTTGAGGAATTGCCTGCTGCCTATCAGTTGGCTGCTGGAATGGATAAAAAGGTAATTGCGGAAACTTGTATTGTTGGTGATGAGCTGACTTGCCCGCTAGTTGGATTTGGTGCGGATGCTGAGGCTTTGCCTGTGATCAAAATCATTCCGCCAGAAGCGAATTACGATTTCCACAATAAGTATTTCTCTGATGAGACTAAATACTTGTGCCCAACTGATTTAGCGCCAGAGGTAAATGCAGCGGTTCAAGAATTGGCATTAGCAGCTTATCGCGCTCTTGGCTGTAAGACTTGGGGTCGCGCTGATGTGATGCTTGATCAAAAAACTGGCAAACCCTATCTTTTGGAGATGAATACATCCCCAGGAATGACTTCACACTCTTTAGTTCCAATGGCTGCGAAGGCAGCTGGTGTTGAATACGCCGAATTGGTTCTCTGGGTCATTAGCCAAACCTTAAATATCAAAGGGGTCGCGTCAGCATGAGTCGGATAAGCGCCTTCTTAAACGGTTTCGGTGAAGTGTTCACTTCTCTGGCATCTCCACTTTGGAATCATGCAGAGCGGATGCAAAAGCTGAGTCGTTTCTTAATGCGTTGTTTCGCAGTCATGGTTTGCGTTGGAATTTTGGTGTGGCTAAGTCAGCGCCCCGTCTTTGCCTTACGCCAAGTCGTCATAGAGCCGGTAGCTGGACAAACACTCAAGCATATTAATAAACCCGTAGTGAAGCAGCAGGTTTTAGAGACAGTTCAGGGAAACTTCTTTAGCGTGAGATTAGAGGATGTGAAGCGCGGCTTTGAATCTATGCCTTGGGTGCGTCACGCCAATGTCCGCAGAGTCTGGCCCAACGGATTGATTGTGAGTATTGAAGAACAAAAACCATTTGGTACTTGGGGCGGGGCTGATAGCCACACTTTAATGAATACGCATGGCGAGCTATTTGCTGGTCGTGTTTCTGATGTGGGAGACGGAATTCAGTTGATTGATTTCTCGGGCCCAGAAGATGCCAGTAAAGAAGTCATGCGTCTGTATGAAAAGGCGAATGCTTGGTTTAAGCCTTGGAGTGCGGAAGTAAAGAGCCTAACTCTCTCTGAGCGCTATGCCTGGCACGTGAGGTTATCCAACGGCATGAAGGTGGAGTTTGGTAGGGATGAAGAGAATTCAGACAAAACATTAACTGAGGATCGTGTGGCAAGACTATTTAAGTATTGGCCGCAGGTTCAAGAGAGATGGGCTAATCGCGTAGATGCAATTGATCTGCGCTATGCAAATGGTTTTGCGGTGCATCTTGCTTCGGCAAGTTTGAAAAAGAATGAAGCAGACGGTAAAAAAAGTGAGCAGAAGCAATGAGGAATCAGAATGAGTAAAGACAACCGCGATTTATTGGTCGGATTAGATATTGGAACTTCCAAGGTGGTTGCTTTGGTAGCTGAATTGGGAGTTGATGGCCAATTTAATGTTGTTGGTGTTGGCCAAACTGCTTCTAAAGGCTTGAAGAAGGGTGTAGTTGTCAATATTGAAGCTACTGTCCAGTCTATTCAAAAGGCCCTTGAAGAAGCCGAAGTCATGGCTGATCGCCAGATCGTACAAGTCTTTACTGGTATCGCTGGAAATCATATTGTGAGTTTTAACTCTAGCGGCATGGTGGCTATTCGCGATAAGGAAGTCAGTGCTGGAGATGTTGAGCGTGTTTTAGAAACAGCAAAAGCAATCAATATTCCAACAGATCAGCAAATCCTTCATATCCTCGTACAGGAATTCATTATTGATGGGCAAGAAGATGTGCGCGAGCCTATTGGCATGAGTGGTTTGCGTCTGGAAGTGAAAGTGCACATCGTTACTGGCGCTGTTAGTGCTGCACAAAATATTGTGAAATGTGTGCGTCGTTGTGGCTTAGAAGTAAATGATCTCATCTTGCAGCCGCTTGCATCTAGCTTGGCGGTGCTAACAGAAGATGAAAAAGAATTAGGTGTCGTCTTAGTTGATATTGGCGGTGGTACAACCGATATTGCAATTTATTGCCAAGGCTCCATTCGACATACTGCAGTCATTCCGATTGCAGGCGATCAAATTACCAATGACATTGCGATGGCATTGCGTACACCGACGATTGATGCGGAAGATCTCAAAATTCAATATGGTATTGCTCGCCAAGATATGGCAGATCCGACCACCATGATTGATGTTCCAGGTGTTGGTGATCGCGAGCCACGTCCAATGTCGAAACAAGCTTTAGCCGCTGTGATCGAGCCACGCGTTGAGGAATTATTCACACTGGTTCGAGGTGTTGTGCGTGACTCTGGTTACGAAGATATGGTGTCTTCAGGAATCGTACTGACTGGTGGAACTTCTTTAATGCCAGGAATGGTTGAGCTTGCTGAGCAGGTGTTCTTGCGTCCGGCACGTATTGGCACCCCTGAGTACCGTGGGCACTTGCATGAGGTTTTGCGTAGCCCACGCTTTGCTACCAGCATCGGCTTATTAATGGAAGGTCAGGCGCAGTTATTGCGTGGCCGTCGAGTATCGCAATCAGGCGCGCTGCAAAGTGTGATTTCGCGCATGAAGGAATGGTTCGCAGGAAATTTTTAAGTTTTTCGTCGTCGTCAATGTAGTACTTATTACCTAGGAGGGTATATGGAATTTGAAATGTTAGATCAAGAAACAGCCGGCAAAACCATTATTAAAGTGGTTGGAGTTGGTGGTGCAGGTGGTAATGCAGTTCAGCATATGATTCGTCGCGGTGTTAATGGCGTAGAGTTTATTTGCATGAACACCGATGCTGGCGCTTTACAGCGTTCTGAGGCATCTGTGAACTTGCAACTAGGCTCTAGCGGACTCGGTGCTGGAGCAAAACCTGAAATCGGAGCAGCTTCTGCTGAAGAAGCGCGGGCACGTATTGCAGATACATGGCAAGGCGCACACATGGTGTTTATCACCGCTGGTATGGGTGGTGGCACAGGTACTGGTGCAGCGCCAATCGTTGCTCAAGTTGCTAAAGAGATGGGTATCTTGACTGTTGGTGTTATCAGCAAACCATTTGATTTTGAAGGCGTCAAGCGTTTAAAGGTTGCAGAGAATGGCGCAGCTGAGCTCGAGTCTTATGTAGATTCATTGATCGTAGTACTCAATGAGAAACTCTTTGAAGTGATGGGTGAGGATGCTGAGTTTGATAAGGCATTCGCATGCGCTGACGATGTATTGCATAACGCTGTTTCAGGTATTGCAGAAATCATTAACGTACAAGGTTTGATTAACGTCGACTTTGAGGATGTGAAAACAGTGATGGGCGAACAAGGCAAGGCGATGATGGGAACTGCAACAGTTTCTGGTATGGATCGTGCGCGTTTGGCTGCTGAAGCTGCAGTTGCTTCACCATTGCTCGAAGGGGTTGATTTGTCTGGTGCACGTGGCGTACTGGTGAATATCACTGCTAGCCGTTCATTGAAGTTGTCTGAGACTCGTGAAGTGATGGCAGCGATTCGTGGATATGCTGCAGATGACGCTACTGTGATCTTCGGTACCGTATATGACGAGAGCTTGGGCGATGCCTTGCGCGTTACTGTAGTGGCTACTGGCTTGAATAATCCACAAGCACGTCAACACCATCAACCAGAAGTAGTTTGGAGACAAGCTACTGGTACGCATGATGCTATGCCAACCATGGCTGACTTAAACAGCTTTGCTCCAGCAAGTGCTTCAGCAGCGATGAGTAAAGTAAGCTTGGATTCAGCTCTGAACACTAGTGCTGGTTTGGCAATGACCGGTGCAGGTAGTGCGCCTTCGATGGCCGCTCAACCAGCAACTAGCGGAGTCGATTACAGCCAATATGATTTGCCACGTGTATTCCGTAGTTCACGTGAAGCTACACCAGCCCCTACATTAGGCGCTGATAGCTCACCACAGGCAAAAACCATGTTGGATAAAGGGGCTGATTACTACGAAATCCCAGCTTTTTTACGTAAGCAAGCAGACTAAACCACGGCTCAATACAATAGGTTTTGCAGAATGCCAGCGCAGCGCCCCTCCGGACGACGAATCCCGCGCTAGCGTTGGCATACTCATGACAACTATTTCATTGGAGACTTTATGATCGCAGTCGGACAAAAATTACCAAACGCTACTCTTTATGAGTTTTTAGATGAAGCGAGCGAAGGCTGCGCTATTGGCCCAAACGCATTCGAAGTTGAAAAACTAACTGCTGGTAAAAAGATAGTGATCTTTGCATTGCCTGGCGCATTTACACCGACTTGTTCAGCAAAGCATGTTCCAAGTTATGTTGAGCACTTTGATGCAATCAAAGCAAAAGGTGTTGATGAAATTTGGTGTATTTCAGTAAATGATCCATTTGTAATGGGTGCTTGGGGTCGAGATCAAAAAGTTGGCAAGAAGATCCGTATGTTGGGTGATGGTAGTGCTGAATTCACTAAGAAACTTGGCCTCGAATTGGATTTGACTGCCCGCGGTTTGGGTGTTCGTTCAGATCGCTACGCCATGATTGTTGAAGACGGTGTAGTAAAAACCTTAGATCGTGAAGCACCGGGCAAGTTTGAAGTGAGCGATGCCACTTCAATTTTGAAGAAGCTTTAAGAAATTTTCCTGAGTTTAAATATAAATATGATGAAGCAACGCACAATCGCCACTCCGATTAAAACCGTGGGGATTGGCTTGCACTCTGGGCGCAAGGTAACTTTATCCATCAAGCCTGCGCCGGTAAACTCAGGAATCTTGTTTGTACGTGTAGACACCCCAGAGCAATCGGTTGTGCCGGCTACTGCTCTGGCGGTTTGTGATACCCGCTTAGCCTCAGTGATTCAAAAAGATGGGGTACGCATTTCCACTGTGGAGCATTTGCTTTCGGCTTGTGCAGGTCTAGGGCTTGATAATTTATTAATTGAGCTCGATGGTGAAGAAGTCCCCATCATGGATGGTAGTGCAGCTTCATTTTTATTCTTAATGGAGTCTGCTGGTATTGCTGAGCAAGATGCCCCAAGACAGTTTGTAGTAATTAAAAAACCGGTAGAAGTGAAGGAGGGCGACAAGCTTGCGCGACTCGAG
>JACCDN011142896.1_pt1 | contig 18594 bp, 17 predicted proteins | sample 7441691 | NCBI WGS metagenome assembly JACCDN01 (sample SAMN15323439, study PRJNA562643) | freshwater metagenome | isolation source: river surface water | place: USA:Blue River Watershed | collected 2017-08-16
GCTGGCCTTTCTTCTTGTAGAGATGTTCAAAATTATCGGACCAATTTACTTTCATGCTCTCCTCCTTACTCCAAGGAAAATAGCACTGCCATAAAATTTGTCACTTATTATTTCTAAATGGTATTATACCCGACTTTGTTCGGTAAAGGCGTATCAATTTCTTACCGTCACCCTCGTGGGTATACCAAGAACGGTCATAAAGTGAGCTTTTCAGCATCCCCCGATCCCGTTGTCCTCGCGCGTAGAGAGCGAAGCGAACGAAATCGAAGGATGTTTAGTCCCATGTTGTGATGGTTAGGGTTAACCTTAAATCTTTTACCGTGGACAAATACAAACGTTTGGAAGGCAAGGCGCTCAAGGCGGGTTTACTGTGAGCCAGAAAAAGAATGAAAAGCTTTATGCGGGCGTATGGGGCGGGTAGAACTGAGCATATGCCCACTCTATCCAGGGGAAGAGGGCTTCCAGATCAGATGTTTCAACAGTTGGCCCTGCCCAAAGACGTAAAGAGGGGGGCGCAAACCGATGGTTGCGAATGTCAAACGCCGCTCCTTCCTGAGCGAGTTGGGCTTCGATCGATAGAATGAGGGCACGCTGAACAGGTTCGGAAAAAGGCTGCCCGGCTCTGTCTAAAATTTCCAAACAAACGGAAGTCGGTGAAATGGTTTCTGGATTTTTGGCGAGATAACCAAGCCATGGAGTTCGCTCAACCCATCGCGCGATGGCCTGAGAATTCTTCTGGCAGCGTTGAAGTAAAGCGGGCAAGCCACCAATGCCTTGCGCCCACCGAAGGGCATCCAGGCAGTCTTCCACGCTTAACATAGAAGGGGTATTGACCGTTGCGCCTTGAAATATTTCTTCAATAAGCTCACGGCCTTTCGTGAGACGGAAAAGGCGGGGCAGGGGCCAGGGAGGCGTATAGGCAAGCAAGCGGTCTACGGCGCGGGGGCTTAAAACCAGCATGCCATGGGCGCCTTCACCGCCTAAGCCTTTTTGCCAGGAGAACGCGACCACATCCAGCTTTGGCCAATCCAGACGGACGCAAAAGGCGGCGGATGTGGCGTCACAAATGGATAATCCTTGACGATTTAAAGATATCCAGTCTAAATCAGGGACGCGCACGCCTGTCGTTGTTCCATTCCAGGTAAAGACAACGTCCCGGTCAGGGGTGTGAGCGGACAGGTCTGGTAGCTGTCCACAGGGGACGGAATAAATGCGCGTATCGGGAGTTTTTAGATGGTCCGCAATGTCCGTGACCCAAAGGGAGCCAAATAAATCCCAGTCAAAAACATCAATGCCACGGGCGCCAAGAAGGTTCCACAGGGCGCACTCTAAAGCCCCTGTGGCAGAGCCGGCTATAATCGCGATGCGGTAGCCTTCCGGGGCTTCCAGAACCTGCCTGGTAAGGGTGATCACTTCTTTAAGCTTCGCTTGTCCTGCGGGCGACCGGTGCCCTCGCCCGGTAAGCGCCCCTTTTAGTCCGGATAAAGCCCAACCTGGATGCTTGCGCGTCGGGCCAGAGCAAAAAAGAGGCGTTTCAGGCTTGTTTTTTGGCTTGTTCGTAAGCAAGGAGTTTTTCTTTGATGTCGGAGCCCCAGTGATATTCCCCAATTTCTCCATTCTTTAAAATAATGCGATGGCAAGGGATCGCAATGGAAAGGGGATTTTCACCAACGGCTGAGGCAACAGCGCGGACAGCTTTAGGCTTGCCAACGCGTTTTGCTAATTCTTCATAAGACAGGGTTTCTCCGTAAGGAATTTTTGTCAGCTCTTTCCAAACAGCGCGCTGCAGGTCTGTCGCCTCCATAGCTTCAAAAACATCGTCGATGACCTGGTAAGCGCCATCTATGGCGCTCTGGATTAAAGTTCCAATAGCTTCATCATCCCGAATCGTGGTGGCTATTGAGATACTTTCTTCAAAATCATCTATGATTGTTTGGAAAACCGTTTCCGCATCCCCCATTTCTTCAATGTCTTCTTCACTAATAAAACCCGTCAATATCAATTGGCCAAGCCCGCCAATTCCATAGACAAGCCCAACCGGGGTTTGGCTGAGACCAACGAGAACATCCGTTGTCAACAGGCGCATGGGAAACGGGATGGATTCTCCTTCTTCTTCCATTGCCGTCATAATATTTTGAAACATAATGCGGGCTTCTTCAGGATCCATATCTTCAACAGCTTTCATAAATCCGTCAAAATCAACTTCTTCTATGTCTTGTTCGGGAGCGAAACTTGTATTATTTTTTTTTGCCATTTTTGTTTCCTTAAATATTTTATGCGGCGGCGATATTATCAGCAATTTCTATCGTTTCAACAATACGATGGACAAGATCCGTCAGGATTTGTTCATTATCGCCTTGAGCCATGATACGGATCAGAGGTTCAGTTCCTGACCGGCGGATCAAAAGCCGACCATGGCCTTCAATCAGACAATGCTCCGCTTCTTCAATGACTTTACGAACGCGCCCATCATTCAAAAGCCCAAAACTGGATGTTCGGATGCTCTTGAGAATTTGGGGGACAGGATTAAAAATTCGCCCCATCTGACTGGCTTTCAGTTGTTTTTGTACCAAAACGCTCAAAGCTTGTAAAGCGGCAATGATGCCATCGCCCGTGGTCGTATAGTCGCGCAAAATAATATGGCCGGATTGTTCCCCCCCAATATTACAGCCATGGGTACGCATCGCTTCTAAAACATACCGATCCCCAATAGCTGTGCGGATGAGTTTTAAGCGTTTGGTTTCCAGATATCGTTCAAGGCCCAGGTTGGACATATGCGTTGCGACAATTCCTCCCCCTCGAAGGTCGCCATCCTCTGACCAGGAGGTGGCAATGAGAGCAAGTAATTGATCACCATCAATCATGGAGCCTGTCTCGTCTACCATCATCAGACGGTCCGCATCGCCATCCAGCGCAATTCCAAGGTCAGCCTTGTTGGCTAAAACAGCTTCTTGAAGGACGGTTAGGGACGTTGCCCCGCAATTATCATTAATGTTGGTTCCATCCGGGGAAATACTAATGGGAATGATATCCGCCCCCAGTTCCCATAGCACTTTCGGGGCCACTTTATAGGCTGCTCCGTGAGCGCAATCAATGACAATCTTTAACCCGTCCAGGCGCATTCCCCGGGGAAAGGTAGCCTTTGCGAATTCAATATATCGCCCGGTGGCGTCATCAAGGCGGCGGGCTTTGCCCAGCATGGTGGAGTGAGCAAGGGATATGTTCCCTTGAAGTTTTCGTGAGTAAGCGTCGTTCCTGGTAATAATAGCCTCGATTCCGGTTTCCTCCTCATCCGAGAGCTTGAATCCGTCAGGGCCAAAAAACTTAATTCCATTATCTATATAAGGGTTGTGAGAGGCGGAAATCATGACGCCTAAATCCGCCCTCAAGGAGCGTGTTAACATGGCGACGGCGGGTGTTGGCAAGGGACCGAGCAAGACCACATCCATTCCCATGGATACAAAACCAGCCGTAAGCGCAGACTCAACCATATAGCCAGATTGGCGGGTATCTTTACCAATAACGACGCTGTGCCGATGTTCCCCCCGGGTAAATTTCTGCGCTGTCGCTATGGCAATTTTCATAATCATATCAGGCGTGATGGGCCAAACATTCGCCTGGCCCCGAACGCCATCCGTTCCAAAAAATTGACGGGCTTCATTCATGATGTGTTCGTTTCACCTAAGCAGGTTCCGTTGCTGGAATGCGGGAGCGCATCTTTTTCTTGCGCATATTACCGGAAATCGGGTCTTGTACGGGAGCGGCCCCTTCTTCCATTAAAGCTTTAATTTCGTCCCCGCTTAACGTTTCAAACTCCAGGAGGGTTTTGGCAAGGAGATGAAGCTTTGACAATTGTTTCTTGAGCAGCTGTTGGGCGTCTTCATAGCAAATGTCCAGAATTTTACGCACTTCTTCATCTACCATTTGGGCCGTCATTTCAGAAAGAGGCTTGGTTTGGGCGACGGAATGGCCTAGAAAGACTTCTTGTTGCCGCTCCTCATACATCTGGAACCCTAAACGGTCACTTAATCCCCATACAGTAACCATGGCGCGCGCAATTTTCGTTGCTGCTTGAATGTCAGAGGATGCTCCCGTTGTGACTTTGTCATAGCCGAAGATCATTTCTTCAGCGATGCGGCCCCCCATGCTTACCTTTATGCGGGCCAGTAATTGACTGCGGGACATAGAAATCCGGTCCCCTTCCGGAAGCTGCATGACCATGCCTAAAGCTTGCCCCCGGGGGATAATGGTTGCTTTATGGATAGGGTCGGCATCAGGAATATAATAAGCGATCACGGCGTGTCCGCTCTCATGATAAGCCGTCATCCGTTTTTCATCTTCCGTCATGACCATGGAACGCCGCTCGGCTCCCATCATCACTTTGTCTTTAGCCTGTTCAAACTCATGCATACTTACGGCCAATTTTCCCCGGCGCGCCGCTAAAAGAGCCGCTTCATTAACCAGATTGGCCAAATCCGCGCCTGAAAAACCGGGCGTACCGCGTGCAATCACCCGAACATCCACATCCGGGGAGAGAGGAACTTTACGCATATGAACGAGCAAAATTTTCTCGCGGCCGATGATATCGGGATTGGGAACAACGATTTGACGGTCAAACCGGCCGGGGCGCAAGAGCGCGGGGTCTAAAACGTCGGGACGGTTGGTTGCGGCAACCAGGATCACGCCTTCGTTTTCTTCAAACCCATCCATCTCGACCAGCAATTGATTGAGCGTTTGTTCGCGTTCATCATTCCCGCCGCCAAGTCCAGCTCCCCGGTGGCGCCCGACGGCGTCGATTTCATCAATAAAAATGATGCATGGCGCGTTTTTCTTGGCTTGCTCGAACATATCACGGACACGGCTTGCGCCAACGCCAACAAACATTTCGACGAAGTCTGATCCTGAAATACTAAAGAAAGGGACATTAGCCTCACCGGCAATAGCGCGCGCCAGCAGGGTTTTACCCGTGCCCGGCGGCCCAACGAGGAGAACGCCCCGGGGAATTTTTCCCCCTAAGCGCTGGAATTTTTGAGGATCGCGCAAGAAATCAACAATTTCCTCGAGGTCTTGTTTGGCCTCGTCAATGCCAGCGACATCGTTAAAGGTCACTTTTGTTTCATTTTCCGTTCGCAAGCGTGCGCGGGACTTTCCAAATCCCATCGCTTTATTGCCGCCGGATTGAAGCTGGCGTAAGGAAAAGATTGAAAAAGCGACGAGTAAAATGATAGGGAGCCACGATAAAAACATATGGAAGAGGGAGGGCATTTCTTCCTCGGGCGGGCCTGCTTTAACGTGGACCCCTTTATCAATGAGCTGGGGGATGAGCGTCGCATCTTGAGGGGCATAGGTTGTGAAGGAATGTTCATCCCTGGTTTTTCCGGAAATGTTATTGCCCCGGATCATCACTTCTTTCACTCTTCCTTCCGTAACATGGATAAGAAAGTCTGAAAAAGCAATAGGGGGATTAGGCGCCCGTGAGGAGGAGCCTGGCAAAACCTGAAAGATCCCGAACAAACCAATGGCTATCAAGATCCAAAAAACTAAATTTCGATTGGCGTTGTTCACTAAAATTTCCTCCTGCCTGGATATGATATTTTTATCCGGGGGTATTGGCGACTATATCTTATAGTACGTTAACATAACATAGGCATTCCTTTGGATGAAACCATAAAATATTTAAGACAAGCAAAATCTGGCTCATGCGCAACTTTTGAAAAATGTGTATTTAAAATGGCTTCCAAGCCGGCAAGGTTCCTTAAAAGGCTTTCTAATTTTTGCAACTCCTAGGGTACAATTCAATTCCCGCTCATAGAGCCGCTTTGCACAGAACGTGTCTTTCAAATAACAAATTCTGAATTTTACGCTTTTGAAGAATTAACCGATAATTTCCCCTGCCCAAAGTTTTTGCAGGAAAATTTCGACAGGCAAAATGGTGACGCTTCCATAAGTAAGTTGCATAAGGCGAGGCCGATCCACATTTGCAACGACAATTGCTTTCGCACCCGTATGTTCTTCCATAAAAGCCTGGATGCCCTTGAGGTCTCTTGAGGCAATATCTGAGGATACCTTAACTTCAACAGCCACTTCACCATCACCCAGAATAAAATCCACCTCATGGCCTGATTTGGTACGCCAATAGGTAATATCAGTTTTGAGTTCCTTGTAATGCACATACGCATAAAGTTCCTGGTAAATATAGCTTTCAAGGGCATGTCCCGCTTCAGGTCCCCGCAAGTCCTTGATGGATGACCGCTTCACGTATGTTGATAACCCAACGTCGAATAAGTAGAATTTTGGCGTGTCTTTAATGATATCCCGATTGACCTTCTTGCGGTACGGGTACAAGAAATAGCCGATGAGCGTATCCACCAGGATTGTAAAATATTCCCGAACCGTCTTGGCATCAACGCCTGCCTGGCGGGATATCGTCGTGTAGTTGACCATTTCACCAACTGTAAAACGCAAAGCATCCAGAAACCTTGAAAAAGCTGGCAAGTTACGAACGAGGCTTTCAGCCTGGATTTCCTGGGACAGGTAGTCATCAACATAAGATGCCATGACCCGGGTTATATTTTTTGAATCGTAATGGGCAGGAACAGACCCATGGTTCAAAATATGAAGCAGGTCAAATTTGGGTAATTCCGGATAAACGAGCGGGAAAAAATGAAACCGCCAGGCCCGGCCGCCAAGCATATTCACTCCCTCTTTTTTAAGTTTCCGGGCGCTTGATCCGCATAGAATGAATTGAGCTGTTGTGTTTTCGATCAACCAGTGGATATTGTCTAATAGAGCAGGAACCTTTTGAACCTCATCAACAATAATGGCAGGATGGGGCTTTTCGGATTCTATGCTTAAAATCTCTTGCCTGAAAAGATGAGGCTCCTTTAAAAATTGAAAATACAGCTCAGATTTCAACAAATCATAGTATATAGCTTCAGGAAACGTCACCTTTAAGTAAGTTGACTTCCCTGTTTTGCGCGCCCCCCATAAAAAAGCTGATTGTTGGTCTGGTAAGTCCATTTTTAACAGGCGTTTATACATTTTTATTCCTCACGTTTAAACCTATGCGGAATTGATTCCCTATATTCCGGACTTATAAGGAGTATATTCCTGATAGGATTATGTTTCGAGAAAATTTTCAGTCGCTAGACCGCTTTTGTCGCAAATTGTTGCGACCACGCCATAAACTTTAGGTCATAACGCCTTCAAAACGCTTGCAATCATCTCTTGCTGCTCATCCGTTAACCCCACATAGAGAGGAATACTTAAACAGGATGCATAATACGCTTCGGCTCCTGGCAAATTTTGTGATCCATATAAATGCCGATAATAAGGATGCCTGTAAAGGGGCATATAATGCACGTGCGTTCCAATGCCCTGATCCCGCAACGTGTTCATAACGTAGGCGCGGGATTTCCCGATCGCTTTAAAGTCTATTTTAATAACGTAAAGATGCCAGGCCGTATCAGAAAAAGGGCGCTGTTTAAGAGGAGATATATGCGCTGTATCTTTAAAAGCGGCATCATATTTTTCAACTATTTCCTTACGCCTGGCTTTGAATTGACCCAGTTTTGCCAGTTGATTCAAACCGAGCGCACAATTAATATCACTCATCCGATAGTTAAAGCCTAAATCTTGCATTTCATAATACCAGGGGTTTGGGGTACCTGCTTCATCAAATCCCTGATCGCTATATTGCCAGTTCTCCCTGGTTCGAATCATACCATGGCTTCGCAATAACCTGAGCCGTTCAGCCAGTTGCGGAGTTTGACACGTAATCGCTCCGCCTTCCCCTGTCGCTATCGTTTTTGCGGGGTGAAAGGAGAATGTCGTTAAATCAGAGTATTGGTTAGAACCAATGGGGTATGTTTGCCTTTCCTGGTTAACATAATGGGTACCAATGGCATGAGCTGCATCTTCAATAACCAAAAGGTTATGGTTGCGCGCAACTTGATAAACCGCTTCCAGGTCTTCACACTGGCCATTTAAATGCACATTAACGATGGCTTTAATTTTTGATGGTTCTCTATAATCCGTAATCGCTTTTTCCAAGGTTGACGCCGTCATTAAGCCCGTATCGGGATCCACATCCGCAAACACAACGTCACCGCCAACAAACCGGGCGGCATTTGCGCTCGCAAGGAACGTTACGGCAGGTACAACCACAACATCGCCAGCTCCTATCCCTAAAGCAAGCATGGCGAGATGCAAAGCCGTTGTCCCATTTGAGCAAGCTACGGCAAATGAAGCATCCGTCATTTGGCAAAGTTTCCGCTCAAAATGTTCAACGCCAGAACCGCCAGTCAACCAATCCCCCCTTAAAACAGCTTCAACAGCGTTGATATCATCCTGATCTATCGAATGGCGGCCGTATGGAATAAAACGAGACATGAATCATTACTCCTTGTTCTGTTGGGCGCCGCGTGTCCTGAAAAGCTCACTTTATCATCGCGCTTGGTATATTTGGGGCTTTGTTGCACCATAAGTCACGAAAAAATTTAGCATCAATCATTTGAGGCGTAAAGAGGAATGAAGGCAATGTTTTAAGAAGCTCATTTTCCTGCCATAAAGCGGGTAAAGTTTTAAGGACAATACGGGGGATGCCTTTGGCGCGTTCCTTGCAGATCCCTTCCAGCTGTTGTACGCCTGCTTCTCCCAAGGCGGCGATGCGACAAGGGTTTTTTTGAGAGACCACAACTTTGAAGCGGTTATCCCACAAATAGGTTCCTGGCAGTTGTACGGGGGTATCTTTCCTAATGGCGGCAAGCTCCCTTACAATCCACCACCCCTCAGGCTTGCATAAAATCTGGCATCCTCCTAAAGTAATGGATTTGCCTAATTTCATCATATCCATAGCATGATGCAGGGCTTGGCGCCGGACAGGGTAAATACGTGTCCCGATTATGGCCAGGATGCGCTTGAGCATTTCCTCAACTGCTTCGGGTGATTCCTGAAGGGCATCTTTCTTCAAAATCGCATATCCATAAGGGGAAAGGATGACATGCTGGTGGAGAAGGCGAGAAACATGCTGGTCAAGCAGCCGTTGCGCATGGTTCAAGCGGTCAAGCGTTTTCTGGATTGTTTGTGCGGTGATCCCTTCAATGGCGAGAGGGGGAAGCAGCTGGCGCCACCGGACGCGGGTAAAATCCTCATTTTCATTGCCGGGATCCAGAAGAAAGGGCTGCTGGAACTGGTTAAGGGTCGCTTTAAGGCGATGGGGATCCAGGGTGAGCAGGGGGCGCAAAATACGCCCAAAGCTTGTTGGGACAATCCCTTGGGCGCTGGTTAACCCTTTTAGCCCCGACCCTTTTGCCAGGCGAATCATAAAGGTTTCGATCTGGTCTTGCGCATGATGCGCGGTGAGCAGATGCCTGACGCCGTGGTCCTTGCACCATTGGCCTAACAGCTGGTAACGCGCCTTGCGGGCAGTAGCCTGAATAGCTGTTTGAGGCGCTTTATTCCCTTCCGCTCTCTCCCACGTCAGGATATGGTGCTCCATCCCCCTTGCGGTCAGCCAGGCTTTGACGTGATGGGCTTCGGCGGTGGAGCCGTCACGCAATTGGTGGTCAACTGTGATTGCAACCGCTTTGCCGCCCTGGTTTACTGCCCACTGATGGCTGAGAAGAGCGAGAGCCAGGCTATCCGGGCCGCCCGAAGTGGCGATAAGGATGGTTGGCGGGGATTCAAAAGGGGCGAAAGGCGCCATCAAGCGGTCAAATTCAGCAGGTGAGACCGGGGTCATAATCCTAATACATCCCCCATGGAATAGAGTCCCGGTTTTTGCTTTGTGACCCATTCCGCTGCGCGTAAAGCGCCCCTGGCATATACGGCGCGGGAAAGACCGCGGTGGGACAATTCAAGCATTTCTTCATCACCCATGAAGCGGACGGAATGGTCCCCGATGACCATGCCCCCGCGCTGAACGGAAAAACCAATCGCTCCCTTTTCGCGGGGGCGTTTTTCGCCCTGGTCTGGGTGATGATGGCTGCACTGGAGCCGCTCCAGCGCCTTTCCCCGCCCTTTGGCGGCAGCCTGGCCGAGCATAAGGGACGTACCAGAAGGGGCATCTTTCTTATGGCGGTGATGAACTTCCATTATTTCGATATCATAGCTTTCATCCAGAAAATGCGCGGCTTTTTCGACGAAGCTGGTTAAAAGCGCTATCCCCATACTCATATTTGAAGAAACAACCAGAGGGATTTTGGAGGAGGCGGAAGAAAATATAAGTTTATGATGAGGGTGGAGTCCCGTTGTGCCTATCACGAGGGGTTTGCTATATTTTAAGCTCAAGTCGATGTGAGCGGTTAAAGCTTCTGGCGTTGTAAAATCAACCACGACATCGCTTGTTTTAAACAGGGGTTCTAGATTTTCCCGCGTGCCGGCCATACTTAAGACGCATCGGGGGTGATTTTCAAGCGCCTCTAAAATAGCCCGTCCCATACGGCCTGTAGATCCTAAAACGCCGACATAAATCATGAGATGGTTCTTTCTGCTAAATTTTCCGGATCGGTTTTAAAGCGGCGGGGAGCGTTAAATTCAAGGCTTTGCGCGTTTGCTCATTGACGACCGTTTCAGAAGGGGTGTCGTAGACAACAGGAATATCCTGCGGTTTCTTGCCCTTGAGAATGGCAATGACGATCTCTCCCGTTTTACGTCCCATGGCGAACCGGTCGTAAGCCACAGCGGCTAAGGCGCCCCGTTCGACGGATGCTGAATCATTTGCAAAAACGGGGATGTGATGCTTGAGGGCTGTTGACGCTATGGCGCTCACAGCAGCCATGGCTGTATTATCGTTCGGAAAATAAAGGGCGTCAACCTTTTGGGCTAAACTTGTGACCGCGCTCGCTGCTTCGGATGTGTTATTGAGGGCAGCGTATATAAGGTCAATGCCTTTCGCCTTTGCGGCTTCTTCCATTTCTTTTAAAAAGCTGACGGAATTTATTTCGGAAGGGTTATATAAAATACCTAACCTAACCAGTTTGGGCAGGAAAGCGCGCATCATCTCAAGCTGAGGCTCTGGCCTCATGAAGTCGCTGACGCCCGTGGTCAGAAACCCGGATTCCGTCAGGCCTGGCGCCAATTTTGCGGCGACTGGATTGGTCACAGCGGTAAAAACAAGCGGTATTTTCGCCTGGGTTGAAAGAGATAACAGGATTTGGGCGGACTGGGTGGAGAGGCCAACCATAATTTTGGGGCGTAAGGCTGCAAACTTATTGCTAATCTGGGTCGCTGTCGTAACATTTCCATGGGCATTTTCATAAACAATTTTTATGGTTTTTTCATCAAAGCCGTTTGCGGCAAGTTCAGCTATTAAACCCGCCCGAACCGTATCGAGGGTATGGTGTTCAATGATTTGCGTAACCGCAATGACCGGTAAAGCCTCTGGTTGAAGAGGGGAAGAAGGTTGCCGGTTCCAAAAAAAATAACCAGCTGTCCCTGCGGTCAGCAGGGCAATAAAAAGCAGCTTGCAGGTTCGTCCCATGGCTCTTTGTTCTTTATTTTTTTGTGATCAGGCTTTTATTCAGAAACAGATTTTTTCTTGCCAGAAAGGGCGTCCAAATCGGAGCCGTTCAATTCAGAATAGCCGCCGAGATGTTTTCCATTGATAAAAATCCGGGGAACGCTCATTGAGTCTTCCGGGTCGCCTCCCGCTCGTCGCTTCATTTGGGCATAGAGATCAGGGCGGCCCCGGATGCTGATTTCCGTATAAGGGACTCCGTGTTGTTTAAGCATGGATTTTGCCATTACGCATCCAGCGCATCCGGGAATCGTATAAATTTCAACATTCAAATTTGGCTGCGCTGCCTGAACGGGACTTAAAAGGGTCATAAGGGTCAGGAAAAAGAGGGTTAGGTAATGCATGGTTTCAGGTATCCTTTGAGATATAAATAATAGTCCTGCTTACTAAAATAAATAGGACGGAGAAAAAGTTCAATGGGTTAGATATACGCCCCGCCTTTGAAAGCGTCTTTTATGGATCAACTATGTTCCAGGTATTTTCAAGTCTGTTGCGTATATTTATTTAACTCCCCGGCCTGATGAAGGGCATAAAGGTCATCACAGCCACCAAGATGAGCGCCATCCATAAAAATTTGAGGGACTGACGTTCGCCCGCCGGCAAGTTTTACCATCTCCTCGCGTAAGTCACTCTGCGCTGAAATGTCAATGACTTGATAAGGTATACCTAATTTCTCAAGCAAAGTCTTGGCCCGAACGCAATAGGGGCAGAAAGGGGTAACATAAATAATGGCTTCTGGCATGATGGATTCCTTTCACATGGCAAGGAAGTTATAATAAGGGAGTTATAACACGGGCAAGGGTCAGGATGCGAACCTCTTTTGCTCCCCCCTTCAATAAAATTCGGGCGCATTCACCCAAAGTCGCTCCCGTGGTGAAGACATCATCTATCAACGTGAGCCGTTTTCCCTTAATGAACATGGTTTTACCCGGGGGAATGGTGAAGGCGTCCCGAACATTCGCATAACGTTCTTTACGGTTTTGACGCCCTTGCCTGGGCGTTGACCGATGGCGTTTTATGAGATCTGTCCGCGTTGGAATTTTTGTTTGACGGGTGATATGGCTTGACAGGAGGGTGGCTTGATTATATTGCCGCCAGAATAAACGTTTCCAGTGAAGGGGTACAGGAACCAATAGATCCGTTTGGGAGAGAATATCTTGTCCGGCACGCATCATCAACTTGCTTAAACCTGGCGCCAGGTAGGCGCCATCTCCCTGTTTCAGCTTTAAAATAAGACCGCGCGTTCCTTCATGGTAAGCGAAGGCGCTCCGGCATTGCGTAAATAAGGGGGGAATGCGGTGACAGGGAGGGCAGAGGGTTTGTTCAGGAATTTCATAGGGAAATGGCCACCCGCATAGGGTACAGCAAGGGGATGATAAAAAGGCGCATTTCTTCCAGCAGCCAGAGCATAAAACATGGTGTTCGGAGGTTGCATCCCCACATCCAAAGCAGCGGGGCGGAAGGATTAAATCCAGTAAAATTTGAAGCCACGGTAAAGCCGGCATGATAAACCCCCAGGAAAGAATCCTGGGGGCATCATGGCAAAATTGAGCGCGGGAAAAAAGGGCTTAAACGGGAGCGGCTTCTTCATCCCCTTCTTCAGCTTCCGCCTCTTGATCGGCAGCCGGTGCAGCTGCCGCCTGTGGTTGAGGTTGCGCCATCTGGGGGTTAGCCATTTGCTGGGGCATTGCGCCTCTTTGTTGCATCTGTTGCATCATCTGCGGATTTCCTCCCATCATCTGGGGGTTAGCCATTTGTTGAGGGTTAGCCATTTGCTGGGGCATCATGCCTCTTTGTTGCATCTGCTGCATTTGCTGCATCTGTTGCATCATTTGAGGCGTCATCTGCGGATTTCCTCCCGTCATGTCAGGATTAACGGGCATTTGTTGAGGCTGGGGATAAGTTCCTAAAAGCCGCTGCCCGTTTGGCGCTCCTTGTTGAGGGTTAAAGATTTGAGATGTGAGGGAGCCTAAGGCGCCCACTCCTTGCGCGACCGTAGGGCGAGAATCCGTATTTGGGAAATTCGGGGTCATCAGGGAGCAACTTCCCCGGTCACAAATGTTAAGGGTTTTGGATTTCTTGTCAAAGATGGCTACATAATGGATATTGCTATTGACAATAAATTGATCTTGCTGGTAGCTGTAATAGCTCATGCCAAAAACACTGGCGAATACTATTGCGCAGACTAAAAAAGTGACGCGAATGATGTTCATTATTCCTCCTCGCCGCAGGACTTTTTCAGAAATATAAGGGCTTTCATCATATAAGTCGTCATATTTCATCGTGTACCTTTAATGCATGACATTTCATTATATTTCTATCCTAAAGAATATTTATTAAAATATCGTAAATGATCGAGAAAAATTTTATTTAATATTACTTTGGATAATCCCGCAAGTTGAGCATCGAAATAATTTATGCTACGGTTTCAATAAATGATCGTTTTCAGGAGTTCTTAATGAAACGCTTTTTTTCAGTTTTCTGGTTTATTACTTTTACCCTGTTCGGGACGGGGGCGCATGAGCGGGCCCCTTTGTCAACCGTTTTACCTGTTCTGGAAACGTATGTCGCTCAAGCGATGGCAGCGGAAAATATTCCTGGCGTTTTTGTGGTGGTGGTCAAGGACGGGAAAGTTGTTTACCAAAAAGGCTATGGCGTAAAAGTTGCCGGGCAAAATGAACCCGTTGATGAGCATACGCCTTTCGCTTTGGCGTCGGTCACCAAAAACTTTACCAATACCCTGATTGCCCGCCTGGTGGACCAGGGCAAGCTTCAGTGGAAAGACAAAGTCTCAAAATATTTACCGGACTTTCAATTGAGCGACCCCCAAATTACACAAGACCTGACAATTGAGGATTTATTGTCCCATCGCTGTGGCTTGCCCGGCTTTTCAGCTGACTCTTTAATTGAACTGGGATGGAGCGCCCCGGAAATTATTTCCCGAATGAAGATCTTGCGCATTGAAGGGGAATTCCGCAAAACCTACGCCTATCAGAATGCAATGGTTGGCCTTACGGGAAGCATCATAGAAAAGGTCACGGGTAAGCCTTTATGCCGCGTGTACCAGGAAGAGCTTTTTCAATTGGCGGGCCTGACGGAAACGCGGGTCGGGGAGAAGCCGCCTTCAGGTTTTTGGCGGAAATTGCCGGGATTATTCCGAAAGGCGGCTCCAGCGCCAGCATTTCATGATACTTACCAGGGCAAGTCCCGCTTTTTACCACAAGGCAACCCCGGGTTGTATACATTTCCGACTTCCAGCGGCATTATTTCTACGGGTCAGGATATGGGGAAATGGTTGATTTTTCAGATCAATAAGACCCGGGTGAAGGGAAAGGCCATAATAAATGAATTGAATGTGGACGAGATGCGCGTCCCCCGCGTTGAGGTGGCGGTTCACGGCGGCCGCCAGTTCCCTCAAAACCGCGTCACCCGCGTTCAGTACGGGATGGGGTGGTTTATTCATGATTATGCAGGCGTTCCCACGCTCGGCCATATGGGAGGGATGGCGGGTACGCGGGCGCTTATTACGGTTCTTCCTGAAGACAATGTCGGCATCGCTATTTTATCAAATTTGGGGGGGATGCGGGTCAGCCTTTTTCCGGAGGCGATACGTAATAAATTTCTGGATTTATATTTGAATGTGCCGGATGAACAGGACTGGGCGAAAAGCATTCGGGAGGATATCCGCGCCTCCTATGAGCAGTATAACCAGAAAAGGCGGTGGGAGATGCTCAATAACCTGGCGCCGGCACGGGATTTAGAGAATTATACAGGGGCTTATGAGAATAACCTGTACGGGCGGGTAGAAATTAACAAACAAGACGGCGCCCTCATTTTAATCTATCGCGACCGCCCCCCGGTGAAGCTGCGCCATTGGAACGGCAATATTTTTCAATTTGACGGGTCTGACCTTTCTTCCGGATTTTCAGGCACGGACCTGGGAGAAATCATCTTTGCGGCCGATGGGGGAGGGAAACCGGACCGGATGATGATAACGCTTTTCCATGAAGGGGCGGATTCTCTCTTCCATCGGGTGGGGTAGGGGACAGGCATCATCTATGAGGAAATTAAGGGAAATCACTGAAGATAAGGGGGCGCCTCTTTAATGTATTTAAAACTTCCTCACCGTTAACGGTTTTTTATACCGTTTCATTCTAGAATAAAAAAGATGAGGAATTGAAGAAGAAAACAGAGCAGAAAAAAGAGACCGTCAAAAAGCAGTTTCACCAGCGCTCTTTATTCTTTCGCCAAACCAAATCCATGGGTAAGAACAATGATAGTTAAAACTGAGGAGAAAAAAATGACAGAAAAAATGATGATCAAAAAAACCGGCCTGGCATTGCTGGGGCTGGTTATCGGCATGGCTTTCATGGGAGGCCCGAGCGCGGCAGCGCAACCAGTGCCAGCGACAGGCGGATCACACTGTAAGGCATCCTGTAATGGCGACAAAACCTGTCTCAAGAACTGCCGCAAAGAGAAGAAACAGAAGAAAAGAGACGCAAAGCACCTCCGTTAATCACGTAAAATGCTTCAGTCTCCAGAAAAGGTACAGGGAGACATCTTGTGGGGATGAGCGAGGGGAGTTAGACGATAGACGCTAACCGCTTTCACTTTTCACTTCGCTCCCCCTCGCGGGACTGTGAACAGAGTGAGGGTTATTTGAATTCCTTTCTCTGTTCCCCCTTCGACTTCGTTCACTTCGCTCTCTACGCGCGAGGACGAACGGGGGGATTGGGGAATGCTGAAAAGCTCACTTTATGACTGCGCGTGGTATAGCTGAAGAAAGGGAGCGCTTGTTTGCTGATCTCAAATTTCTTCACCGTTAACGGTTTTTTATCCCCTTTCGTTGTAGAATAAAAAAGGATGAGGAATTGAAAGAGAAACTAGCTCAGAAAAAAGAGACCGTCAAAAAGCAGTTTCAAAAGAGCCTTTATTCTTTCGCCAAACCGCATCCAAACAGGTAAGAACGATGATAGATAAACTTGAGGAGAAAAAAATGACAGAAAAAATGATGATCAAAAAAACCGGCCTGGCATTGCTGGGGCTGGTTATCGGCATGGCTTTCATGGGAGCCTCGAGCGTGGCAACGTTAGCGGCGGGCGGATACGGAGAAGGTAACAAGTGCCAAAAGGCAAAAAATCGAGCACAGTGTGAGAGTTGCTGTAGCAAAAAGAAGGACAAGGCGAAGCACAAAGATAAGACACATGACCAAAAGCAGGCAAAGGAAGCGAAATGTAAGAGCAAGTGCGCCACAACCTTTCCTGGGTAAGTGCCGCGTTAATCACGTGAGGCGCTTTAATCTGCAGGAAGTACAAGGGGACATCTTGCGGGTATGAACGGGAGGCCTGGATAATACGCTAACCGCTTTGACCTTGCTCCCCCCCGCGGGACTTTGTACAGGTGATGGTTATTTGAATTCCTCTTTCCGTTCGCCCCTACCCGCGAGGGCGAACGGTGAGGGAAAAACCAAGCTTCCTGTAAGTTCTTGAAAGAAATCATGCAAGTGTGGGAACGGCCTGAGGCCATGCGTCTGCTCGGGTTATCTCTTACCTGTCAGGCATTAAAAATGTTTGCAACCTGAACCGTGTAGGCGCCGCGTCGGACCATTTTTTAAAGTTTCCTTCAAAAATGGCGACCCCCGCTGTGGGAAATATTTTTGGGACGCCGGGATGCTTTTGCGCAGACGCAATGACCAGGTTCAAAAAATCACTCACGCCAGGGTTATGGGCGATCACCATAACAAAATCCACGGCGTTTTCCAGGCGCTGAAGGTGACCGAGCAAACTTGCCGCTGGCGCATGGTATAACCCGTCATCAAAAGCAGGTTCACAAACAGAAGGCAGGATCGCCTTAATCCCTTCCAGGGTTTGGCGTGTCCGTTTGACATTGGAACATAAAACGAGGTTGAGTCCCTGAAGTTTTCCTTGTAATTTGCGCCGGATCAATTCCAGTTCTTGCATGCCTTCACAAGACAAGGATCTCTCACGGTCATAAAGCCCGGACTGTTCGGGCTGGGATTCAGCGTGGCGCATGAGAATCAATTTTTTCATCAGGCATACACCTTCTATATTCTATAATGATTTAAGCTTATCTTAACCTGAAAGAGGGTGAGTTCACAAGACCACCCGGCAATGCGGTTCTTATGAGACTTCTTTCGAAACCGTCGCCTTTTGGCCCATCGCGTCGTCAAAAATTTGTTCGTGATCCTCATGTACTCTTATGTACACTCCGGTCACTCACAAATTTTTTCCTGGCCCTGAGCCAAAATTCCTGGTTTCACAAGAAGTCTGTTGTTTCTCACAATCGAAACGGAATAAAAATTTTGAAAACCTTCTTAAGTTATGCGTAAATCCTGAGGGCTGTCTCTATAGACAATATCTTTGTCATTATATTTTTATTATGCATAAAATTATACATATATAATTGTTTTAAATATTTTTAGCCCACGTTGACTTTTGTTTCATTCAATTTATATTGACATATACAGGCCAAAGAAACCCCTTATGTTGTATTAAATTAGAAAAATGGAGGCAAATGACCATGACGTCAAATACTTACAGTGATAATGAAACAGATTGTAATTTACCTCCGGTTGCTTGCGCGGATGGGAATAGCGTGACGGAAGACAAGACGCCGAATCCTGTTCTTGGTAATGTGCTCACCAACGATCGCGATTCCGACAGGGATACGTTGAAAGTGACCAATGGGGGAACCTTTAAACTGGCTTATGGCACATTGGTTATGGACGCTAACGGGTCTTATAAATATACGCTGGATAACAGCAATTCAAAGGTTAACGCGCTTAATGACGGGCAGAAGTTGACGGACAGCTTTACTTATAAAATCAGCGACGGCCATGGCGGTACGGATTCCGCCAAGTTGACCATCACCATTAATGGCGCGACCGACAATGGCGCTCCGGTGGCTTGCGCGGATGTGAACAGCGTGACGGAAGACAAGACGCCAAACCCTGTGCTCGGCAATGTGCTGACCAATGATAGAGACCCCAATGGCAATGCCTTGAGCGTGACCAATGCGGGAACCATTAAACTGGCTTATGGCACATTGGTTATGGA
>JACCDN010032658.1_pt1 | contig 18581 bp, 16 predicted proteins | sample 7441691 | NCBI WGS metagenome assembly JACCDN01 (sample SAMN15323439, study PRJNA562643) | freshwater metagenome | isolation source: river surface water | place: USA:Blue River Watershed | collected 2017-08-16
ACTTAACACAACAACTTTTTTTACTCCAAATTCTTGGGCTACGGTTAATACATTATCAGTGCCAATTATATTGGTCTTTACTGCTTCTAAAGGAAAAAATTCACATGATGGAACTTGTTTTAATGCAGCTGCATGAAAGATATAGTCAACATCTTTAATTGCTGGAATCAAACTGTCTCGGTCACGAACATCACCTATATAGAATTTAACCTTATTGTTATTTACTCTTTTACGCAAATCATCTTGTTTTTTTTCATCTCGACTAAATATTCTAATTTCCGAAAAATCATGAGAATTTAAAAATCGATTCAAAACTGCGTAACCAAAAGAACCAGTACCACCAGTTATTAATAATTTGTAAGACATTATTAGTAATTATTTAGATTTAATAGATTGAATTTTTCATTTTTTCCTGTTGTTTGTATTACAGAACTATTATTATTATGTAAAATTTTTGTATTGATATTCTTACTCAGAAGTGAAATATTGTTTTTAGACATAATTATAAATTCAAAATTATGAATATAGTTAGATTTGTATTCTAGAGTTTGATTCAATACATCATAATTTACAGAAACAATATCTAAAAATGTTTTATTATGAACATCAGGAACATGAAATATATACTCATTTTTTTCAAATGGAAAAATAAAGAATTTAATTTTATTACTATTATTTAAAAAAGGATTGTAAAATGGAAGAATTGCACCTTTTTTAACAAAAAGTGGAATGTTTTCAAAGGAATTATTGAAAATTAATTTTTCGTCATTAATATTTTCACTACTAAAAAAATTATACCAATTTTTAGGATACTGAAAATTACATTCGATAGTTCTTAATGAATTAGTTGGTGTAAAAACTTGTAGATATTCACCGATATAATATGAATTTTTTGAAAAACTATCTAAAGTCAAAAGTCTTTCTTTTCCATTATTTATCAATTCGCTATAAAAATATGGAATTAGATTATAGTGAATATCAATATATTTTCTGAATATTTCTATGGTTTCTTGATCATGGTACCAAGGTAAATGATTGGTTAATCCTCCATTTCTTCCTCCATTATTTAAACTAGGTAATAGTATGCCAATTTTCAATGAATTTAACAAATCTATTTTTGTAGGTGCAGGATAATTATAACCTCCAACTTCCCAACAAATTAGGTTATGCTTATAAGATATAGACTTTAAAACATCGTATAATTGTTCACTTAAACCTTGGAAATCACCTCTATGATCACCTGACCAAGAAAAAGTCACTTCATCTGGAAATGAATGAAGATAGGGATTTCCTTGCGAAGAAAATGATCTTCCTAAGGTGACTTTATTTGAACTTAACAAAAGTGTTGTAAGATTGCTGTAATAATAATGTCCTAGTTTTTCTTTTGAAATATTTCCAAGTGATGTTGCAACATAGTCATCCAAGTAAGAATATCCTTCATCTAATTTAAACCCATCAGCATCTAATTTACTCATTAAGGTATAAAAATGATTTAATGCCATTGTGTTAGTAAAATCAACATATGAACCAGTACCCTTCCACCAATTAAATAAAGACCCATTATTCACAAAAAAATTCTTTTGATTGTAATATTCTAAAAATGGTGACTTTTGAAATAAAGCATCTGTTGACTTGAGATTATGAAAACCAGTTAACCAAAATATTTTTTTCTTTCCTTTGTAATTTAATTTGGATATTAATTCTTTAAAGTCAGGGTATCTTATTGTGTCAATTTCAAAATCATTGTATGAAAAAGACCAAGGGCTATCAAAGATTATTGACGAAAAAGATATATTATGCTTTTCATATTCATCAATTATATAATTTACAGATTTAGAATTATTTCCATTATCTTCCCATATATGTAAACCTAAAATCCAAATTGGATATTTATTTTTACGAATAGAATAATCAAATTCATTTTCAACTTTTAATTGAGTATTATAATATTTAATTTTTTTTTCTTTTCTACAACCTATAAACAACAAAAAAAATAAAAACAAATAATATTTCATTAAATCAATTTTTAGTAAAGAAATGAATTGTTACAAATAAATTAAGTTTAATTAACAAAATAGTTATTTAAATTATGATCGAAATATTATATAAGCTTATCTTGAATTCTTACCGGGGAAGCAAGCTTTACACGATTTTGGAAAAATTTTATATCTCTTATATATATCGTATTATGTACCCCATCAAAATTACATTCAGTAAATAATCTAGAGAATGGTTCATATAAAAAGCAATTAAAGCCCTTTTCTAAAAGAAATTCATGTATAGATTTTTCATCAAATCCATACCTAATTCCTAGTCCATTTAATTCTATAATTATCGCTTTAAGATTTTTATTTTCAATAATTTTTTTTGCGCCATTTATAACATTAGTTTCAAATCCCTCTACATCAATTTTTATAATCAGTGGTTCTTTATTCGAACATATATTATCTAAGGTATCAACTAAAACTGACTCAGTTGATAGTAAATTAGAATCTTTATAAGATAATACGTGATTTATTGTACCTTGTTCAGAAACAAATTTTAATTCTCCTTTCGAATCGCTAATTCCGATATTTAATGTTTGAACTTTTGATTCTAGTCCGTTTAATTTAATATTTTTTGATAATATATCAAAAGTCTTTTTGATTGGTTCCATGGCTATAACCATTGCACCTCTTTCGCCTGCAGCTAGAACTGAATAAATCCCAACATTAGCACCAACATCAATAAACAAATCATTTTCATTTAGTGAATGAAGGACGAAGAACATATCTTCAAACTCTAAAAGACCTGAATATATACAACCTGTGACTCCTGTCATCCCATTTCTAGCAATCATAACTGTATTAGCGCTAACAGGATATATTAAATCCCATTTAGTCATTCTAGATATAATTTGCCATTTAAAAACTCTAAAAATTGATGCAATTTTATTTTTTTTATTAAAAGGATGCTGCCAGACTGATTTAAAAATTTGTATATATTTTAAACTCATTTGCTTAGATTATTTTATATTTTACAAAGATTATTGTCCATCATAAATATTATACTTCAATTTTATTTACTTTTTGCTAATACCAGTAAGCTATACCCTCCGAATATTCTTACTGTAAAGTCTTTATTGAGCGAAAAAAATAATTTTCTAACCAGATTTAAAGCTCTAGTTCTTATTTTTTTTCCCAAGGAGATAGCTCCATCAGTATAAAAATAATCTATAATCTCAAAGTTAGAATATTCAAGTGTCGCTAATGCAGTTTCTTTAGAGTAATAATGTATATGTCCAACAGAATTTCTGGCATCAATAAGTTTATTTCTAACAATTGAAGTAACACTTAAATCAAGCGGAATATGAAAAATAAAATATTTTGCTTTAGATTTAGAACTCTTTAGAAATTTTATATAATCATCAACGTGCTCAAAAACATCTATCATAAGAAGTAAATCAAAACTTACATTTTGAAGCAATAAATCTTCATTGTAAAATGATAAACGCTCTTTTGATCTAATTTTAGCCTCTTGATATGCGTCTTTAGATATATCGTACCCAAATAAATTAACATTATTTGGAAGTTTATAATACAACTGATTTAAAATTTCTCCGACACCGCATCCAATTTCAACTATTGTGTCAAAATATAAATTATTTTTTTTTATTATTTTATAAATTTGTTGAGCCTTCCATGGAGAATCTTCAACATGCCATGACGGATTATTATTTCTATAATCACTATTTTCATTACTATAAATATCTTTCATATTATTTATTTATTTTTATTTTATTGATATATAAATCTACATATTTTTGATATTGTATATCTTGACTAAATTTATTTTTTATTTCATTTACATTATCAATATACATTTTACTATTAAAATATTGATAATTGTGTTTTATATAATTCAATATTCCATCTAAATCACCTTTAGAAAAAACTTTACCAAATTTATCACTTATCACCTCAGAACACCCGCCTGTGTCATATGAAATTACATTTGTTCCACATGCTAAAGATTCAATTAAAGTCATTGGAAGATTGTCCTCAGTAGAAAGGTTTATGAATAAATTAGCAACAGAATACAACTCAGCTAATGAATCTTGGTTTGATATATCATCAAAAAAAATTACTCTATCTGAAGTTAATTTAGGAGTCGAAAGAACACGTCCAACAATTAAAAGAACAAAATTTTCTGGTAAAGCATTTATAAGTACAAATAAATCCTCTAGACCTTTTCTTGGTTCCCATATTTTTGCCACAGACAACAAAATAAATTTATCATTTAAACTATATTTATTTTTTACAGCTGAAATATCTCTCGGAAAAAAAATATTTGTATCAACCCCATTATAGATTACTCCATAAAATTTCTGACTTAAAAATGATTTTTTAACATGATTTGAAATCCATTCTGATACACCAACGATATATAAATTTGGAATTGCATTAAAAAGTTTTCTTTTTAAATAAAAATTATCTTTTGCTCTGTCAATTATAAAAGTTTTCGGATATGAGTTTAACTGCGGACATTTGTTACATTCAGTTTGCCATTTATTACAATTAACTTTATCGAAATAAGCACAATGTCCTGTAAATGTCCAACAATCGTGCAATGTCCATATAACAGGAATGTTGCGCATTTTTAGGAATTTAAAAAATATATTTATATTTAAAAAATAACCATGAATATTATGCAAATGAATTATGTCAGGCCTTTCATTATCTAAGATATGACAGATTCTTTTAGTAGTAAAATATGAATGAAGTCCATGCCTATCAAATAATCTTGTCATCAAAACATGAAAAAATGTTTCTATGTAATAAGAAACAAAATGAACTGAATTATCTTTTTTTACTTTTTTACCTCTGCCATAAATAATAATCGAATTTAGTCCGCGTAATTTAATAATTTTATGTAATCCTGATACGATTTTACCAGTTGATCCTACATTATACACACTATTTAAAATTGCTACCTTCATTTCAAATCAATTTTTTAAAACGTATTGACAAGATTCTAAAACTTTTAGTACTAATTTATGTGGATTTCTTTCTTCAATATAAAATTTTCTTGCGTTATTTCCCATGTTTAAGTATAATTTATTATTATTCTCTAGATCAAAAAGTAAATCTAATAACTCTTGATTAGTATTATATAAATATCCATTAAATAAATGTTTGATAGAAAAAATTTCACCTCCAGTTATTGCATCTGGTTTAGTCACAAAGGGGACTCCATAAGACATGCTAGTTAAAACAGAAAGGCCAGCTTGATTTGGAGATATAGATAAGAATGATCTACTATAAAGTTTTTGTAAAATTTTAGAATCATAGATTGGGCCATGCATATATATAAAATCATTTAAATTATTATCTCTAATAAATAATTTAATTCCGTTAAACTCATGTCCTCCTCCAACTATATGAAGCTTTAATTTAATCTTAGAATTTAAAATATATATTCTGTAGACATTTAGTAATTCAAAAATTCCTTTTTGCTTATATAAAGAACCAACAAAAATTATACTATCTTTTTCAAGAATACTGTAATTATAATTATTATTAATTACAGTATTCCAGGCTACAAATAATTTTTCAGAATTGATACCATGTGATTTATACCTTTCTATTGGATAATCTGAATAAAATAAATGAGCATCAACTTTTTTAAAAATAAAAAAACGAAGAAAATCAAATTTTTTATCAACTCCAATTTTCTTATTTAATGATGCCGACAAACCTATTCCCCAATTTATCCACTTATACTTTCTAAATGGATTTAGTATTAAAAAATTCCGATCTAGGTGTCTTAAATTTCCATCAGAAATTACAATATCAAAATTAGAACAAATTTTACTTAGAAAAATAGTTGTAATGAATATAGGACCAATTTTAATTAATCTAGATTTTATTTGTTTAAAATTTAAGTTTTCATTATCTAAATTCTTTCCAAAATGTAAAACGGTAAGTTCAACTTCATTAGCAATTAATTCATAAATTCCTAAACGATAATTTGTTATTTCAGGATTTATAAGTAAAACTTTCATAATAATTTTTGAAAATATTTAAAATAAGTAAACTAGTTGGTAGTATGCTGAAATTTTATACTACTATATTTTGAAAGTAGTAATAAAACAACATAAAAGAAAATAGAAAATTGTGGTAATGAAAATGGTGTTGTCCCGAGCTCTACTAATAGAAAAATAAAAAAAATAAAATTAAAAAATAAAGAAAGACTATGCTTATCTGATGTTTTTTTTTGATAATATCTAAGGGCATTATAAAGCAAAATAAAATAAAGAAAAATATATACTATTCCACCTGATATCCATTTAATAAAGAAACCACTGTCACCTACTCCTTTTCCTGAGTGACCTAGAGAATATGGATCAAAACCAAAAATATAATCTATAATATTGAAATTTTTTGTAAGTAAAACTGCAGCAATATTTCCATCTTCGCTATATCTGCCAGAAGTAATTGTAAAAAAAAGCAGAGATATTTCATTAATATCTACGAATGAAAGGAAAAATAAAAAACAAAGAATAAAAATTATAATTGAAGAAAATAATATATATATGTTAATCTTATTGATAATATACCAAACACTAATAAAGAAAGGTAATAAATGAAACATGGTTGAATATGAAACAAAGCCATTGAACAATGAAAAAAATATTATTATAAGTACCTTAAAGTTGAACTTATTTGAATGCAATAAATAAATGATTGTTAATATTATAAATGATGAAGAAAGTCCAGCTGAAATGGGTTGAATGTACGCTCCACAAAACCTACCTTGCAAACTAGACATATATGATAGACTAGTTGGAAACCCATTATTTTCAGAATGCTGAATTATAATATAACTTTTATTAAAAATTATTGTTACTAATTTTCTAAATATATCAGGATCAATAAATCCTATAATATTAAACAAAAAATTAATTAAAGAATTTAAAAATAAAATATTTAGTATTAAGTTATAACTAACGTTAATACCTACCAATAAATTATACGACAATGCTAAGAAAAAAAATGGTCTTAAATCAGAGTATAATGATTTAGGGAATATGGCAAAATCATTGTTTATATATCTAAGTTCATGTATAACTGCAAAAGATAAAAAAAGTATGATTGGCAATAAAAGATATCTGTTTAATTTAAATTTTTGAATTTTAATAGTGATGAAAAAATAAATTAATATTAAAATTACATCAAAATAAAATGGAGTAAAGGCTACTGTAAATTGTGATATAATAATAAAATAAAGAAATTTAATTTTATTATTATTTTCCATCAACAATAAAATTTAGATATTCATTTAAAATTTTATTTGATTCAAACTTTTCAGAAAGTTTATTGGAATATCTAGAATAGTAAGTCCAATTACTTTCCAATAATTCTATTTTTTCTTTGATTGCATTTTCATCTAATCTAATATTTAACAATTCATCCTTCCAACCAAAAGGAACACTAAATATCAGATCGCTATTCTCAAGAATTTCCGGATTTGATCCGGAAAAAGAGGCTATTATAGGTATCCCATAAGTAATTGCTTCAATCATTGAGTTTGGACAAGGGGGGAAAGGTTCTAAAGGGAAATATGCGAACCAATTTTGTTTAAATAAATTAATTAAATCATTTCTTTCTAACCTACCTAAATACTTAATTCCTTCTATTTTCTCTTCTGCAGATACATCACCAACAACACAGACTGATTTATATTTTTGTAAAATATTTAATAACTGTTTGGGATAAATACCTCCAACATTTCCTTCAACACATAGAATGCTATTTCCAATTTTTCTTTCAAAAAAATTTAATTTACAAGGATTCAAAATCACTTTATTCTTTCTTTTCAATAATATATTTCTTAAATTAGAATCAAAATATGTTTGCTTAATAAAACTACTCTGAAATACAATTTTATCGCTAAGAATAATGTTTATGTTAACAATATACTTTCTAATTAAAGCAATTAACGAGTCTTGTATGACTAAGTCTTTAATTTCATAATGTTTATAACCATCTAATCTAATAGTGATTGGAATACGCATTGATTTAGCAAGTAATTGTATTAGAATTCTAGATGTTCCATTTACTATAAATAAATTAATTCGTTTTCTGTTACGAACTATAAATATAGTGTCTATAAGAAAACGTTTAGTGTTTCGTATAAAACTAAATTTTAATCCTTCAATATCATATTTAAAGTCAATATTACTTTCACTCATGAAATTTATAAATAAATCTTTAAATTTTGCAGGACCACCATGTTTCCCCGTAGTACCTAGTATATATATCATATTAAGAATTAATTGTTCAAATAAGTTTTTACAAAATTTAATTGTATTTTGAAAATCAAGTCAACAACAGCTTTTTGGTAGTTATTTTTAAACTTAATGCTTTTTTTCCAAATACCATAATTGTCATTATATATAAAATTTTTTGGTTTTGCATTAGGAGAATAAAACGGGCTAACTTCTAAAATATATGGTTCAGAATTTAAATCATCATTTTCCCAAGCAATATCAAAAGCTCCAGTTCTGATTTTTAACTTTTTAAAATTTTCAAGTATCCAATCACGCCATTTTTCGGGAAAATTTACAAAGTCAACCCTACTACCATGTCCCGTCGCTGTAGTCCTCCATTCTGGAAGTAAATTAATTCTCCAATAAAATAAAACGATTTCATTCCCAACTATAATTACGCGTAAATCTCTTCTTATATTCAACAATTTTTGAAGAATTACTTTTTGATTATTTTTTAGAAAAAGAGAATCTTTTGTAATATTAATCATATCTCTATCATATGAAATTTTATGTATTCCTACAGATCCACAAGAATGTTCTTCTTTTAACAAAAATGGATAAGAAAATAAATTAGTTGAATTTAAATCCTGAATTTTAATCACTTTTGTTTCGGGAGTTCTTATAGCTAATTCTTCAAAATATTCATGCATAAAACTTTTATTCTCCCATAATTTAACTTCGATAGAATTAGGAAAAACTTTGTTTTTTTGAAGCGTTAAATTTTCTGTTAAAAAAATTAAAGAATTAGCATAATTTGAAAAGCTATACGAATTATAAAAATAACTTCCAAAAAATATTATGTTTTTATTCCAGAAAATACCGATATTTTTTTTAGTATAAATTGTTGCACTTTTACTTTGATTCAACAAATGATAGCACGTGAACCATACCTTTTGTAGATTATCTCCAAGTAAAAAATTTGCTGTAAAGAAATTCGGCGCCCATATAATATAATCGGCATTTTCATCATTAAAGCTAATCTTTGTTGATTTTTTTATAGTAAAAAATAATTTTAAAAATATAGATATAGTATATTTAAACTTCTTCATTTTGATTCTTATTGTTTTGTAATTTTAAAAGAAAATCGTATCCGAAATACAATACATGTTGCATTTTTTTAATTTGAATAATTTCTTTTTCATAATATTCTATTTTTCCTTTTTCGTGTCCAAATGATAAATCATCATAGAATATGATCTTCTTCTTTTTTAAAAAATTTAACACTCGTAATTTATCTGATGGGGTTTCTACAATAAAAAGAAAGAATTTAATAAAACCATTTTCATTTAACCACTTTTTTGTAATAAAATACGTAGTATAATTTCGTGCAGATAAAAAAACAACTCTATGTCCTTTAGATATGTATTTACTGACTATTTCCGCAACATTTATAAAAATTGGCAAATTAATTAATCTATCATTTGTAGAATTAAAATCACTATTAAAAGATGGCCATGTGTTAGCTAAAGTATTATCAATATCAAATATTATAATTTTTTTTTCGTGTAAAGTATATAAGATTAATTTAAAATAAAAAAACCGTTTTAGTGTCGCTTTTATTATATTTTTAATTTTTTTTGAAATCATCATTTCATATAATCAATTAATGAATTGATAAATAAGATATTATCTTCTTTTTTTCTTGATGCAACTCTTATAAAAGAAGAGTCAAGTCCAACCTTATCTTCCATTGTTCTAACATAAACTCCATATTTCAACAACAAATCATAAACCAAATCAGGATATTTAATTGAATCGAATTGTATTAAAAAGAAATTAGCCTGAGTCGGAAAAACCTTAATTGTATTTATTTTTTTTAATTCATTATAAAAAATATCTCGATTAATTATATATTCAATTCTTGCTTCTTCGTATTTATCTTTAAATAAATTATCTTTTAAGAATTCAGAAAATAGGACAGAAAAGTTATTCAAATTCCAGGTTGTTTTCGATTTTGCATAATTAATAAGACTAATATCTTGTGAATATAGATAACCCAACCTTAAGCCAGCAATACCATAATCTTTTGACATTGACTTAATAAAAACAACATTTTTATTCCTTAGCTCATTTCTAAATAATTTAAATTCATTATAATTATTTAGAAAATGTGAAAAGCTTTCGTCAATGATTAATTTCTTGTCTTCAATTTTATCAATAAACTCATTAAGTTTGTCAATGCTAAAAACTTCGCCAGACGGATTGTTTGGATAAATTAACAAAATAGAATCACAATTATTTTGATTTGCAATATTCAATAATTCTAAATGATTTAGCTTAGAATTAAGCCAAAAATTATCTATGAATAAATATTTTTGATTTATTAGTTCATAGTAAGAAGAAAATGTTGGAGTTGGGATTAGAAGTTTTTTTAAATTCCATCCATTACAAACCCAATCAATAGCTTGGATTGCTCCATTTCCAATAACCATATAATTAGCAATTAAATTTTCATATTCACATATGTTTCTAGCTACATAATTGCTGGTTGCAGGATAGGATTCCAATAATGTAAATATTTCATTTTTATTTGATAATAAAGAATGAAATTTATCTACAACAATGTCAGTTGCATAAGGGTTTGATAAAAAACAAAAATCATGTTTTATTGGATTATACCCTAATGAAGAAACAATTTCTTTAGGAGAAGGACTGTGTGTCCCAGCAGACTCTTTTAGTTTTCTTAAAATTTGTTTTTTATATTCCAAATCCATATTGTCATTATTATTTAATTGTTGTTTAAATTATTATTCCCAAGTTTCTTATGTATCCATTCTAAAATCATATCGTTTCTATTTATATTAAATAAAACAGGTTTAAATCTTACAATTGTATTAGAAATATTTAGCTTGATTGCATTTTGAATAGAATTAATGTCAAAGGGATTGAAAAAAGTTGCATGATTATCTGGTATTTGATCATGCAATTCTTTAATATCTGAACATATAATAGGCAAACCAATTGAAAGAGCCTCATTAATAGCATTCGAATTCCCTTCTGCCAAAGTTGGAAGTGCAAACAAATTTGAAGCATTTAGCCAAAAAACTAAATTGTCAATAGTAACCTCACCTTTAAATAAAATTCTACCACTTTCCAAACTCGTTTCACCTGTTCCTAAAAATACAAGTTTAACATTACTTGGGAAATTTCCTAAATCTACTGCACTTAGCAAACGATCAGGACCTTTTCGATAATTAAAGTGTCCGACAAATAAAATAATAAAATCATCATGATTCAAACCTAGAATATTTCTAGCAATGACTGGATCTAAAACTTTAAATTTTGTTGGATCAACACTATTTTGAGCTAGTAAAATTTTACTTTCTGATATGCCACAACTCAATATCTGATTTTTTAATTTACTTGAAACACAAATAATCCCAGTTGCATTTGATAAAAATTTTTTTTTGAGAAACATATCAAATTTGTTTCTGTAATAAAAAATATTTGATTCGCCTATATCAATAAAATATGGAATTCCAAAAAATTTATTTATAAAATAACACGCCCCTCCACTAAAATATAAAAACTTCGCGTATAACACATCTGGCTTTTTATTTAACTTTTTTATAAATATTATAGTAGTCAATATAAAATTGAATAAAGTAAGGCGTCTAAAAATTTTATCTCCAAAACTTAAAAATAATGGACAAAAAATTTCATCATATTCATCTCTTTTATTGAAATATATTTTAAAACTTGTTGGTTTTAAAACATTTGTATCAATTCCTCTTAAATTAAAACTATGAACTAATTGTTTTAAAAAAATTGCAATTCCAGGATGCTTTTTATTTGGGTAAACTTGTGTGACAAATAATATTTTCATTACTTATTTAAATATTTAATACTTCAATATTTAACAATTTAAAAGTGTTAATTATTCTTACAGAATAATCTATTATTTATTTTTTTGCTTAAATAATTAAGAATATCGTTATTTAAGCAAAATTGTATCAATAAATAAACAAATGAGGTAGCAATAAAAATTACTAATAGCCTATAAATCATATGTAATTCCAATATTGAATTTTTAATCCAAATAGAGAATATATAGGCTACTAATATACCTATAAAACTTTTTAATAAATTTCTAATAATATACTTTAGATCAAATACATCGTATTTCATATAAATATGGATAAAAGATAATAATAATAGAAGAAAATTTGAGAATAGTAAACTAAACGAAGCGCCAATTATACTACCATTAATGTATTTCAAAATAAATAAAGTTAAAATTGTATGAGATAAAAAATATAAAAATGAAAATTTAAATAACGCGTTGTGTTCTTTTTTTATTATATATATTCTAAAAACTATTGAATAAATTTGTAAAAAAAAAGCAGAGACCAACAAAATCAACAAGCCACCATAAATTAAATTACAATCTGTAAGATTGAAGCTTGTATAAATCGTAAGTATTTTAACAAAATCTTCTTGTACTATACTAAAAAAAATTATTGATGGCAAAACAAGAAATGTCAGAAATGACAAGCTTTTTGTAATTGTATTTTTTAATTCCGCATCCTTATTGTCTGCCTCGAGCTTTGAAGAATATGTTAGAAAAACAGTAAGGAATCCTGAACTAAATAAAAGAGTAGGAATTGATGAAAATCTTTGTGAGAAAGCCAATAAAGTTATTGAACCTATCGAACCAAAAATACTCAATAAATAATTAGTAATCAATATTTGGCTCGAAATTAAGAAACTTGTTAAAAGAGGCTTAAACGATTCATATATCATATTTCTAAATATGATAAAATGTCTAAAATCAAATTTATAATTTAATAAATTACTACGAATTAAATAATAAATAGTTAAAATAAATGAAATGAATACCCCCAATAAATTACCTATAATTATAGATGATTCGTTAAGTTTGTTTGAAAGAAAAATTACAAAAAACAGAACAATAAATATTTTAAAAACATTTACTATTTCAGCTATTCCAAATTTAAAATGAATATTTGAATATGTTGACATCAATGACTGAAGTACAGAAATGAATATAAATGGTATAGCATAATAAAAAATTTGCTTTATTAAATTCAAGTTTATAGAAAAAGGGAAGGCGACAAAAAAATATTTTGTTTGTGCCAAGAAAAACATTAATAAAGCTAATGCAAATAAAATTAATGTAAAATATGATAAAAAAATATTTTGTATTTCATAAATAGTAATACTATTTTGTTTTGTTTCTTTATATACGAATGGTATCAGAGTTGTCTTGAATATATTCGTAAATAATGCTATTATAAAACTAGCGACATTAATAACATAATAAATTATGTCAACCTTTTCATTAGCACCGAATTTTTTTGCAACAAACATTGTTAGTATTATGCCAAACAATTGGGATAATATTACATAAAAAGTTGTGTAGGTACTTTTTGACAATATTGTATTATTCATTAATGGTCTTTATCTATACGCAAATAAAATGTACCTAGTTCTTAGTCTTACTTTACTATTTTATTATCTATTAAAATGTCATTTAATAGATAATAAACTATTCTTTTAGCCGCTTTACCATCCCAATATTTAGGTTTTCTGGCTTTTTTCCATGTTTTTTCAAATACTCTGCTTATGGCATTACCTAGGAGATTAAAGTCATTACCTATTAATTCGTTAGTGCCAATGTCACACGTCTCTGGTCTTTCAGTGCTATTTCTTAAAGTTAAGCAAGGAATATTTAAAACTGTTGTTTCTTCGCTAATACCTCCAGAATCAGTTATAACTGCTTTTGCATTTTTTACGAGAAAAATAAATTCTAAGTAACTTAATGGTTCAGTTAAAATTAAGTTACTTAATCGTGCAGCTGTATCTCCTAAAAATTTTGAAGTACGCGGATGAACAGGGAAGATAACTTTTAAGTCTCTAGTATGTTTTAAAATTTCAGATAAAATTTTTGACAATTGTATTTCTGAATCTACATTTGAAGGTCTATGCAATGTTAAAACAAAATAATTACTATTTGATAAACTCTCATTATCCCAAAAATGTGGTTTTATTAAATTTTTCCTTTGTGCAAATAAAGTATCAATCATTGTATTTCCTACAAAGAATATCTGACTTTTTTTAACACCAGAGTGAATTAAGTTCTTATTTGCTGTTTTTGATGTAGTAAAATAGAAATCGCTTATGGAATCTGTTACAATTCGATTTATCTCTTCTGGCATGCTTTGATCATATGATCTAATACCCGCTTCAACATGTGCAACTTTGATATTCATTTTTTTAGCAACAATTGAGCATGCCATTGTAGATGTAACATCTCCAACTACTAAACAAAGGTTACTAGGCTTAATGTTAATTAACTCCTCATAACGAGTCATTATTTTCGCGGTCTGTTCCGCCTGAGTGCCAGATCCAGAATCTAAATTAAAATGAGGTAATGGTATTCCTAGCTGATTGAAAAAATCAGCACTCATTTTTTTATCATAATGTTGCCCTGTATGTATTAATCTATAATTAATCGGTGCTCCAATTTTAATTTCTTTTTCAAGTTCAGAAATAATTGGAGCAATTTTCATGAAATTTGGACGAGCACCTGCTATTATATCAATTAATTTTAAACTCATAACCTACTATCAACTAATTTGTGATCAATAAAAGCTTTAACATCAAAAAGTACACTATCTTTTTTCAAAACATTTTCATAAATCATATTTTTAAATTCATTGTGTGCTACTGTTAATATTATTGCATCATAAGTTTGGGAAACTTGTTGAATTAAATCGATGTTATATTCAATCTTCACCTCATTTTTATTTGCGCAAGGATCATATACATGAACATTTAATCCAAACTGATTCAACTCTTTGATTATATCTATCACTCTCGAGTTCCTAATGTCGCCGCAATTTTCCTTAAAAGTTATCCCTAAGATCAAAACATTTGCATCTTTTATCGGGATACTTTTTTTTATCATAAGTTTTACAACTTTATTTGCAATAAATACTCCCATATGATCATTTACTCTTCTTCCTGAAAGTATTACCTGAGGATAATAACCTAAGCTTTTTGCTTTATGAGCTAAATAATAAGGATCAACACTAATACAATGACCTCCAACCAATCCTGGTTGATATTTTAAAAAATTCCATTTAGTAGCTGCTGCATCTAAAACATCTTGTGTGTCGATATTCATTTTATCAAAAATAAGCGCTAACTCATTTACGAAAGAAATATTTAAATCTCTCTGGGCATTTTCAATTGCTTTAGATGCTTCTGCAACTTTAATATTTTTTGCTTTAAATGTTCCTGCATGAATTATAGACTTATAAAGATTATCAACCTCATCAGCTATTTCTGGATTTGAGCCTGATGTTACTTTTACTATCTTAGTAAGTGTATTTATCTTATCTCCCGGATTAATTCTCTCTGGCGAGTACCCACAAAAAAAATCGACGTTGTATTTTAATCCAGAATACTTTTCTAAAATAGGAACACAATCTTCTTCTGTACATCCGGGGTAAACAGTTGACTCATAAATAACTATATCGCCTTTTTTCAAAACCATTGCAAGCATTTTTGTTGCACTCAAAATAGGTGCAAGATCAGGATTCTTAAATTGGTCAATTGGCGTAGGCACAGTTACTATGTAAATATTATACTGTCTTAAATTTTCAATATTTGACGAAAATTCTAATCCGATATCTTGATTTTGGATTAATAATTCAATGGAATTAATTAAAGCTTCCAAATTAACTTCATTAGTATGATCAATGCCCTTGCGTAGCTCATCTATCCGTTCATTATTAATATCAAAACCTAAAACTTTATAGCTTTTTGCAAACTCAACAGCAAGAGGTAATCCAACATATCCTAAACCAATTACTGCTATTTTTTTATTTGATTTATTCATTTAAATTTTTATTTTGTAATAATTTTTATACCAATCGATAAATTTGAAGATTCCATCCTCAATTAAGGTATGAGGCTTAAATCCAATATCCTTAATTAAATCATCGACGTCCGCATATGTTTTAATTACATCTCCAGGTTGCATTGGCAATAATTTCTCAATTGCTTTTTTTCGACAACCTGTCTCAATTGCATTAATTAATCTTCTAAGCTTGATTGGCTGGTTGTTGCCTATATTATAAATTTTATAAAAAGGATTTTCTTCTGATTTGAAATTTGCATATGAAGTGTTTTTTTTAATATGCGTCAAGTCGACTAATCTGACTATTCCCTCTACAATATCATCAATGTAGGTGAAATCTCTTTCCATTTCTCCATTGTTAAATATTTCAATTTCTTCGCCATTTAAGATTTTTTTTGTAAAAGAAAAATATGCCATATCTGGTCTTCCATAAGGGCCATAAACAGTAAAAAACCTCAAACCAGTTGTCGGAATATTATATAGATGACTATATGAATACGCCATTAACTCATTAGCCTTTTTAGTTGCGGCATATAAACTTATTGGATAATCTACAACATCATTTGTTGAAAAAGGAACTTTTTTGTTTAAACCATATACGCTTGAAGAACTTGCATAAATTAAGTGTTTTACATTTATTTGCTTTGCAGCATCTAATATATTTGCAAATCCAACTAAGTTTGATTGTATATATGCAGATGGATTTTCAATTGAATACCTAACTCCTGCTTGAGCAGCAAGATTAATAATGCAATCGAACTTTTCTTCTAAACATAAGTTTAAAAGAAATTTCATGTCCTCTAAATTCATTCTTATAAACTTAAAGCTTACATATTTATTACTAATAACTTCTTTGTGCCATTTAATTTCATCGTGTTCAATGCCTAAATTGTTTAATCTTGAATATTTAAGTTGAGCGTCATAGTAGTCATTAATATTATCAATTCCAACTACCGTATAACCTTTATCTAATATTGCTTTTGATAAATGATAACCGATAAATCCTGCAGCTCCAGTAATTAAAAACTTTTTCATTATTTAAGAATAAGATTAATATTGATTTGGAATTTATTTTTTTGCAAAAAAAATAAATTCCAAAAATTGAATTCTAACTGTTGAAATGTACTTTCTTCAATTTATATTAATAAATATAAATTGAAGAAAGTACATTAATTGGAACCCATTTTTTTGAATTGTTATCATAAATTACATGCCTCGATGACTTAGGCGGCAAAAGTCTATCTGTAAGAGACGAGTTAATTATTTGTTCTTTAGTGATCCTTTCGTCAAAATAAGTTTTTATCATGTTACTGCCATAATCAATATAGGTAACTGGAACAGAATCGAGACCCAACGCCATTAATGCATGATACCTGTGATGTCCATCGATTATAGTATTTGTTTTATCACAAACAATCAAAGATGGAACTACAATATCTGGCAATAATGATTCTAGATACTGGACTAACGATTTTTTTCTCTCCAAAATAACCTCTTCATGACATTTTAAAATATCAAAACTTACAGTTTTTAAACTTTTTATAATTTTTGAGTCAAATTCAATAAAATACATAACTTAACATTTTATATAAATAAAAATCTATTTTAAGATTTTTCTACCAATACTCTCATATAGATAACCTAACTCTTTCATATTAGTTACATCAAATAAGTTCCTGCCATCAAATACAATCTTATTTTGCATCATTATTTGCTCCATTAAATCAAAATCAGGTGTTCTAAACTCACTCCACTCCGTAGCAATAATCAAAGCATCTGCTTTCTCCAGTGCTTGGTATTGATTTTCGGCATATTTAATTTGATCCCCTATCTGTGCTTTGACATTGGGCATGGCTTCAGGATCATATGCTGTTACTTTAGCACCTGCTTTGGTTAATGCATCAATGATACTCAATGCCGGAGATTCTCTAATATCATCTGTGTTAGGCTTAAAGGCCAAGCCCCATAAAGCAAAATGTTTGCCTTGAAGGTTATTGTTGTAAAAGGCTTTGATCTTCTCTACTAAATGTAATTTTTGATTGGCATTGACTTTCTCTACCGCTATTAATATCTCAAAATCATAATTAACTTCACTAGCGGATTTTACCAGGGCTTGCACATCTTTTGGGAAACAGCTTCCACCATATCCAATACCTGGGAATAAGAAACGCTTACCAATTCTGCCATCACTACCAATGCCTCTTCTTACCATATCCACATCAGCACCCATTCTTTCACATAACTGAGCAATCTCATTCATAAAAGAAATCTTTGTGGCAAGGAATGAGTTAGCTGCATACTTCGTTAACTCCGAACTGCGCTCATCCATAAAAATCAGCGGATTACCCTGTCTTACAAATGGCGCATATAAATCACTCATTA
>JACCDN010273264.1_pt1 | contig 18569 bp, 10 predicted proteins | sample 7441691 | NCBI WGS metagenome assembly JACCDN01 (sample SAMN15323439, study PRJNA562643) | freshwater metagenome | isolation source: river surface water | place: USA:Blue River Watershed | collected 2017-08-16
AAAAAGTTTTTAAAGTGGATGTTAGGCACTCGACGACTTATCGAAACAGTTATAGGACAATTAGCTGAACGATTTCGCATTGAAAAGGTCTGGGCTCGAGATTTGTGGCATCAAGTTTCTAGATTTTAGAGAAAAATATTGGCCCACACAGTAAGCGTTAAGGTTAATTTGAATCTAGGGAATAATCCTCTGCCATTTGAGCACATTATGGACGGTTAATCAGGGGTATTTTCTATCCTCGGAAAACTTGCACACGGCGTCAAAATCAAAGATTGGTGCTCTAAAAACAACACCTTTCCCGAGGCCTCAGCCTTTCAAAAATTCATGGAAAACACCCTTATAGGCACACAGGCCAATTGATAATCAAGTTGTGATATTTTAATTTTAAACAGGAAAGGGCACGTCAAGATTTTGCTCTTGCATTTAGCAAGCTCTTGGTTTATTTTTAATGCTTAAGCAGAAAAGGCCGATCGTATGAACGTAACCGAGATCAGAAAAAAGTTTTTACAATATTTTATTGAGAAAGGGCACGCTCACGTCGCTTCTTCCCCTGTGATTCCCCAAGACGATCCGACTCTTTTGTTTGCCAATGCCGGGATGAACCAATTTAAGGACATCTTTTTAGGGAAAGAAACACGCGATTATACACGCGCAACTACCTCGCAAAAATGTATACGCGCGGGCGGAAAACACAACGATTTAGACGATGTCGGCTACACTTCACGCCACTTGACATTTTTCGAAATGCTCGGAAACTTCTCTTTCGGCGACTATTTTAAAAAAGAGGCGATCCAATTTGCTTGGGAAGTTTCTACGAAGGTTTTCGAATTAGATCCAAAGAAAATTTTTGTTTCGGTTTTTGAGACTGACGATGAAGCATTCGATTTGTGGCGCGCTCATGTAGCAGAAGACCATATCGTCCGTTTCGGCGCCAAACAAAATTTCTGGGCAATGGGCGACACTGGACCTTGCGGCCCTTGCACCGAGCTGCTCTACGACCGGGGCGAACGGTTTTCTTCCGCACGTAACCCCTACGAAGATGAAGCGACCGGCGAGCGCTATTTAGAGTTTTGGAATGTTGTCTTTATGCAATATGACAAAAGCGCCAAAGGGACTGAACCACTGAAAAAACCGTCCATTGACACTGGGATGGGGTTGGAGAGGATCGCCGCTTTAAAGCAAGGTGTCGACACCGTCTTTGAGATTGACCTCTTTAAAAGCTTGATTCGCGATGCTGAAAAAATCTTGGGACGCAAGTACGCAGATCATCCAGTTGCTTTTCACGTGATCGCTGACCATATCCGCTCCCTCTCTTTTGCCATCGGCGATGGGGCCATTTTGAGCAACGTCGATCGTGGCTATGTGCTCCGCAAGATTTTACGCCGCGCGGTTCAATTCGGTCGACGGCTCGGTTGTGAAGATCCTTTCTTGCACAAAATGGTGGTACCGTTGATTCATCAAATGGGCGACACCTACCCAGAGCTTCGGACAGAACAGGCTCATATCGAAGAGATGATTCTGAATGAAGAGGAGGGCTTTTTACGGACCCTAAAGCGGAGCGGCGGGCTCTTGCAAAAAGCATTCGAAGAGGCTAAACCGAAAAACATTCTTGAGGGAAGCGTTGCGTTTAAGCTAAAAGACACGTATGGAATTCCGTTTGACGAACTGGCTTTGATGGCGAAAGACATGGCTATTTCAGTCGACACCGAAGGCTATCTTCGCGAAGAAGAAAAAGCTAAAGAAATTTCCCGCAAAGGATTTGAGACCAAAGAAACTGTCGATCAAGAACCTCTCATCGCATTTGTCCAACAGCATGGGGCGACGAAATTCGTCGGATTTGATCGGTTGGAGACGAAGGCGACTGTCACTGGAATTTGGCACAATGGGCACTTTGTAGATACGATCACGAAAGGGCAGAAAGGCTTTTTGATTCTCGACGAGACCCCATTTTATGCAGAAAAAGGGGGCCAGATCGGCGACACTGGGCAGATCGGTTCTTTTAGAGTTGAGGCGACTAAAGTGGGAGTGAAGGGGCTTGTGATTCATGAGGGGGTCGCGCTTGACACGATCGTCCTCTCAACCGTTGTGGAAGCAAAAGTTGACGAAGTCGCTCGCAAAGAGATTGAAAAACATCACACTGCAACACACATTCTCCATTATGCGCTGCAACAAGTTGCAGGACCTCAAGTGCGCCAACAAGGCTCATTTGTGGGCCCGAATCGTCTCCGCTTTGACTTCAACTCGCAAAAACCGTTAACCATGGAAGAGCTAAAACAGATCGAAACGATCTGTAACGCAAAAATCCGAGAAAATCTTCCGGTGATGACCTACGAACTCCCTTACGAAGAGGTGAAAAAAGAGCCGAAGATCAAACAGTTTTTCCAAGATAAGTATGATGCACTTGTTCGCGTTGTGCAGATCGGCGAATTTTCTTACGAGCTTTGTGGCGGAACTCATGTGCAACAGACTGGCGAAGTTTTATTGCTTAAAGTGTTGAAAGAGTCCTCTGTAGCCTCTGGTGTACGTCGCCTAGAAGCGGTTTGCTCTCACGAAGCGATCCAGTTATTGCTTCAAAAAGAGGCGATGCTCCAAAAAGCATCCGAACTATTGAAGTGTCAAAGTGAAAAAACGATCGATGCGATCGACGCCCTCCTTGTCCAAAATAAAAAGATGGAAAAACAGCTCGATGACGCCAAAGAAGCCGAAAAACGGGCTATTTTCCAAGAACTTTTAGAGGGACCTGAGGGGACCTTAGTCAAAGAGCTCACACTCGAGACGAAAGATCTTGTTGATATCGCTTGCCCTCTAGCAAAAGCGCGCGGCAGCGTCATCTTCTTATACACAGAAAACCGTTTTACGCTCGCTACACCACCGAAAATTGATGCGAAAAAACTGCTCGAGGAGTTGAAGGTGTCCATTTCCATCAAAGGAGGTGGAACTACCGAATTTGTTCAAGGAACCTTCCAAATTCCGTTAAAAGGAGAAGCGCTTTTCCATCATCTACGAGGATTGCTTGAAGCAGTTTGCTGTTGATGGACTCTTTTCCAGTAGTAAAGCCCATCTAATCCACCAATTGCAGGAAAAAGATCCGCTCCCCTACCTGATTATCAGCGAGGGGAACTCTGATCTTTTTCACGATCTTACCTACTTTTTCGGAGTTGAACCGCTCGAACTGATCGGACAAGAGGCGAACCTTGATATTGAAGGTTTACGCTACCGAGTGATCAAGCAGTTTTCGCAAAAAAAGAATCGCGCGCCACTGCTTGTAACAATCAAGGCACTTTTTGACCCTCTCCCCGATCCAAAAGAGCTGAAAGAAATCGTCTTAGAAACGAAAAAAACTGTTCCATTTGACTCCTTTTTATTTGAATTAGAATCGATGGGATTTACCCGAAAAAAGGTCGTGGTCGATAAAGGAGACTACGCCTTGCGCGGTGGCCTGATCGATTTTTTTCCGATCGATTCGATGGAACCGATCCGAGTCGAATTCGACGGAGATGAGATCGCATCGCTACGCCACTTTGATCCGATCTCTCAACGATCCAACGGCCCCGCAGATGGAGCCCCCCTCACTCACTTCAGCTTTCTCCCCTTAAAAACAAAAAAACAGATTTCGCTCCTCACCCTTTTTTCAGGGCCATTGCGCATTTTTCTCGATCATCCGACCCACCTCGAAGATCGAATGGTGCAACTCAAAGTAGAGCTAGCGCCTCTTTTAGAAAAGGGATCTGAAGTCTATTTTTTGTTTGATGAGCCGCTCGATACCCTGCTTGATGAGGAGCGTCATCGTGTCGGTCGCGAGTTTTATACAGGCCAAAAAAATGAGATCGTCCCAATCGAGCTTTTCAAAAAAACCTACTCGCTAGATTGGGGCCACAGCCGCTATGCGCCGATTGAAGAGGATCTTGATCTCAAAAACATCTCTGTCAAAACGCACCTAATCGCCCACACCTCCGTTGAACGGACCTTCTTTGAAGAACTTTTTCCTGATCGGCCCAAAAATGTCGCGATCGAATCGGGTTACCTCTCAAGCGGTTTTTTCTTTGATCAGAAAGAGCTCTTTTTACCTCACACCGAATTCTCGAAACGGAAAAAAATCCATCGGAAACGGTGGCGCGTCCATAACCATGTTCCAGTCAGTGAATTTCACGAACTCGAAATCGGCGATCTTGTGGTGCATTACCACAACGGAGTTGGAAAATTCCTCGGATTTGAACGGCTGCCGAACCACAACCAAGAGCCCGATGACTTCATCGTCGTCGAATACGCGAATAACTCAAAGCTCTACGTTCCGATGTCGCAAGCGCACCTCATCAGTCGCTACATTGGAGCGAAAGAAGAGACAAAAATCGCCCTCAACACACTTGGATCAAACAGCTGGGCGAAGACAAAACTGAAAGTCGAGAAGGCGATCGTTGGATATGCTCGCGAATTACTTCATCGGCAGGCGATGCGGCAAATCAAAGGGGGCTACCAGTACCCATCCGACTCGATCGATATGGCCCTTTTTGAAGATGCATTTGAGTTTGACGAAACGATCGATCAGATGAAGGCGATCGACGACATCAAGCTCGACATGTGCTCCACCGAAGGGATGGATCGGCTGATTTTGGGCGATGTTGGCTATGGGAAAACAGAGGTCGCCATGCGAGCGGCCGCCAAGGCGGTCCTCGATGGAAATAAACAGGTGGCCGTTCTTGTCCCAACGACCGTCTTAGCGGTGCAGCACTACGAAAACTTCAAGGCCCGAATGGCCGGCTTTCCCATCACGATCGATCTCGCCTGCCGGTTTCGGACAAGCAAAGAGATTAAAAAGACGATGGAAGATGTGAGTCTTGGGAAAGTCGATATCTTGATCGGCACTCATCGGATCATCTCAAAAGATGTGATCTTCAAAGACCTTGGCCTCATCATCGTCGACGAAGAGCAACGATTCGGTGTGCGAGCCAAAGAGTGGCTGAAGCTTGCGACGATTGGCGTCGATTGTTTGACCCTCTCTGCCACCCCAATCCCCCGCACCCTCCACCTCTCTCTTGTCAATGCGCGAAAAATGTCGGTGATCTCTTCTCCCCCATCTGATCGTTTACCTGTAAAAATGGCGGTGATTGAAGAAAATGACGAAACGATCCGCGAAGGACTTTTGCGAGAATTTCAGCGTGGTGGGCAAGCCTATTACCTCTACAATCGGGTGGAAACCATTGAGGCGATGAAAGAAAAGCTTCAAAAGCTCGTTCCTCAAGCAAAGATCGGAATCGTCCATGGACAGATGGATGCTGACGAAATCGACGAAGTGTTTCATGGGTTTAAAAAAGGGGGCATCGATCTTCTTTTAGCCACGACAATCATCGAAAATGGGATCGACATCCCGAATGCCAATACCATCTTCGTTCATCGGGCCGATACTTTCGGCATTTCAGATCTTTACCAATTAAAAGGGCGTGTCGGCCGTTCTGATAAATCGGCCTACGCCTATTTTATGGTCCCGCAAGGGCTCTCCCTCAAAGAAACTTCGCAACAACGGATCAAGGCGATCATCGATGCCTCTGGCTACGGAGGAGGGCTTAAAGTTGCGATGCGTGACCTTGAGATCCGCGGGGCTGGCGATATCCTAGGGGTGCAGCAGTCGGGCCACGTCGCCTCGATCGGCTTCCATCTCTACTGTAAACTGCTCAAGCGGACGATCGATCTGATGCGAGCCAATAAGCAGGCCAACTTCACCGAAACCAAGGTGGATATCCCGTTCGAAGCCAAAATTCCTTTCTTCTACATCGACGACAAAAGCCTTCGGATGGAGCTCTACCATCGCTTCGGCGAATGTCTGGAACCGGAAGAGGTTCACGATCTTTATAAAGAGATGGAGGACCGTTTCGGTCCCCCTCCAGTCGAAGCAGAATGGCTTTATATGGTTGCTTGGATTCGCACCCTCTCCAGCCCGCTCGGCATCACCCTGATCAAGTTGAAAAACTGCACCCTTTCGATCGAAACAGAAAAGAAAAGCCTCTCCTTTCTAGCCCCCCCCTTCAAAAGCCCCCTCGCCTTCAAAAACTTTGTCATGGCCAAAACCGAAACCCTCAAAGAGGGCTTTAGACCGGCTACTCGTTAAACAAATTCTGTATCGCTTGTGAGCACTCAGCCGCTGCTGCAATCAACAATTGTTTATTTATCGGATAGCTAGATTTGGTGCATTTATCAAGAATATAGCTTATATCATTCTTTGCATCGATCTCCCAAGCACCTCCTGATTTGCTTTTCTGTAACAAAAGAACAATCCATCTTTGACAAAGAGAGCCCATTACATTTAAAAACATGTTGTCGCGTGTCTGAGCATTTAAAAGCGCCTTTTCGAATTTCCCCATAACCTCGCTTGGATCGCTACCTAATTGAAATTCTTTTTCAAGGAACATATGACATTAGTTTTCATGCTTTATCCACATCACAAAAGTACCTCTCAACCACTCCATTTGCTGCGATTTAGTGATCATTGCCTCCTGCGTAAAAAATTTGCATACCCTAGCATGAGGGCAATAATCATAATCGATAAATTCATCAAAACTTATTTGTGCAAGATTTCGAACATCAATGAGGGCATCAAGAGACTGCTTTATTTGAAAAGTTTCGTCATAATCGCCTATATAATCGCCTATGATTTTGTCTACAATGTCGAGCCTCAGCTCCCAAGCTGTACACAATGCTTCGCCAAGTAATTGTATACGCTTCTGTTTCCCAACAGTATCCTTATCATCAACAACAGGAAGGTTATTGAAAAAGTTGTACACTAAATTTTGCTCATGTAAATTTCCGACGCATGCTCGAACTAGCTCCTTGACTTTCGCGATTTGATCTTCTTTATCCTCCATATCAACTGAACCAGCGGCAGCCAGCAAAGGTTGAGCGGAATCTTGCGAAAGAACTCCTAAATCCTTACGATCTTGAGTCTGAGGAGGGGTACGCCAACTCGAATAGAGCGCAGCGAGAGCCTTAAACGGATAAAGCACGACTTTCGCTACCTTACTTATCATCGTACAAGCAACCCTTACAGGTGCACAATCAGACACACAATTAAATAAATTTCTTGCTACAGCAGTCATCATACCCTCTTATTAAGAGGGTAATTGTACAACTTTTTTAGAATTTAAATGAAGAATTTTTTAAGATCCCTCAACCTTTCTGCTCTTTTTTCCGTAGCTCACGCTCGTGGACCATGGCGCGGGCCTTGAGGAGCACCTCTTCGCCAATGGCGATATGTTGCCCCATCTTTGTTTTATAGAGGGCTTTCACATCTTTATTGGACTTAGCCCTCTCTAAAGGAAGGTCTGAGATCAGCAGCAGGGCTCCGACCGAGAGTTTTCGATAGTAGCCGCTGATAAAAATCGTAGCGCACTCCATTTCAATCGCTTGCGAACGGGACTCGATGAGCCGCTTCTTGAAATTGGGGTCAAATTCCCAAAAACGGATGTTCGTCGTGTGCGTGATCCCTATATGGTAGGCAAGGTTGTGGTCTTCTAAGACACGTGAAACAGCCCGGGAGACTAAGAAATTCGCCATTGCTGGGACCTCGGGAGAAAAGTAGTGGGCGGAGGTCCCCTCTCCCCGGATCGCCGCGGTGGGCAAGAAAAACTCCCCAATTTTGTACTTCCGTCGCAAGCCACCACAAAGACCCAGCATGAGGGCCGCCTCCACATGAATGTAGGAAAGGAGGTCGATCACAAGCGCCGCGGCCGGTGAGCCAATTTTAAAGTCGCAGATGGTGATCTGTTGCTTCGTGTCATGTGCCACTTTAAACATACTCCCCTCATAGATCTCTACTTTGTGCTTGTCGGCAAAGTGTTCCACATAGACCGGGAAATTCGTTAAAAGAACGAGCGGTTGAAACAGTTCGGGCGCGCAACCAGCGTACCGCTCTAGAGTTTGCAGCGCATATTCTCTCTCTGACAAAGGATCTTGCTCAGTAAAATGATGCTCATACTCATCACTAGACTCATCACTCGTTTCAATATGGGCTCGTAGGCGGCTTACATCATCGTGGTCGTTTATCATTCTTTTTTCTTTATTCTAGAGTTTTTCTCTTCATACATTTTTTTCCCCTTTTGCTGATAGTCGATTCGTCTTTTTGGGCCCCTTAAATCATACAACCTTTTCTCTTTTAGGCAGTTATACTCATTGTAGTTTTTCATTTTTCCTTGCGCAAAAACGCAGTAAATGTTTTACTTGGCATTAATTAAATATTAGAAAATACACAGAAATCTTTTATCATTTAGGATTCCATGGAACCCGTTACCATATCAAGACCCCCCCGCCCCGAATCAACCAGCTATTTTTCTTGGCCAACCGTATCTTTGTACAAAATATTCAATCGATGCGCTGAGTATTTTGTAATAGACCAGGTTTATTCTACAGTGAAAAAAAACTTAACTGAAGCTCCTGAGTACTGTGCTCTACAGATCAACGCGCACGGAAATACGGTAAAAATTGGGGTGGCAGCTTGCTGCTTGACACTGACTCTTCGAGAAGGTCAAGAGAAGCTTCAAAAAAATATAGCGCATACCATTCTAGCTATTGGCGCCATTACGGGAATTATTCAACACGCCAAAACATACCTACAAAACACCGAACTACTGAAAGACAAAGCTGACACTGACGCTCAACATCAAAAAACTCAACAAGAGCTAGATGAACTCAAGAAATCATTAGCCACGCAAACCGCGGCGTTCAATAAAATTCGTGATGAGTTAAGGGCTAGTGTGACTTCAATCACTAAAGAGCGTGATCTTTTAATGAAGGAACGGACGGAACTCACTAAAGTTCGTGATGATTTAAGGGTTAGCATAACTACAATCTCTAACGAACGAGACTCTTTATTTGAACAAACCGCCATTTTGACTCAGCAAAATTTTGCATTAAAAAATTCAAGCGCTGCCATTAGTGCCGCGAGCACTAAACTCGAACAAACACGGGCAGATTTAGTGAGTGTGCAAACAAGATTGCAAGAAACAGCATCTCAATATGAGTTGATGTTAACCAGAATGAATAGCTTTCTCGATAGAGCGACTGAACTACAGAGTGCATTTCAAAGCTCCGCAATAAAAATTGACACGGAAGCCCTAACCTCTCTCTTAGAAGAATTCCGTCAAATGCAGAACACCGGGCACACGCACTTAAGAACTCAGACAGAGACCCCATGCATCCGGGTTCGCAGATGATTGCATTGTTTTGTAAAGTTTATAGCACATACGAATTACGTCGAGTTCAACTTGAAGAATATTCTAGAGCATTGGCCGTCTGCATGATCATCTCCTCGATTGTCCTTGGGATTTTTGCAAGACTCTCTATGACCAAGGCAGCCCTTGGATTTTCGATCGGCGTCAATATTTTGATGCGCGACGAATTGCAAGGACTAAACGGACTGAAAGGAGAAACTGCAAAGCTTAAAGCGCAAAACCTGAAGCTTTTTCAGACTACAGAAACATTGAATGTGCACAATATGGAGTTACGAAATATCGATGCTGCCATGCGCAGCAAGGTCATTCAACTCGATAAACTTAAACAAGAATTGGATGAATCGACAGAAAGACTGAATTATGTCACAGAAGAATTGCAGCGATCGGCAGAAAGACTTGTTCGTGTCTCAGAACAATTCACTCTCCTTTTTGAAAAATTTTCCTCTCTTTCAGAAAGCCTAGCAGGGACAGACCAAAATCTTTTTGAAAGCGTCAATTACATTAAAAATATTTTAAATCGTGGGCAATTTACGATGGGAGGGACCATTTCTTGCTCCTTGGGGGCTCTTCAGCAAAGCCCACTTGTATTCTGATCGAGAAATGTGCTATTCTGTTGGCTGAAAAATTTTAGAAGGTGGTAACCCATGAGCGATATCGGGATGAACGATCTCAAAGCCGGGACAAAGGTTGAATATGAAGGCAATCCTTTCAATGTGGTCACAAACCAGTTCGTAAAGCCTGGAAAAGGGCAAGCGTTCAACCGCGTGCGCATTAAAAATTTGCGCAACGGAAAAGTGATCGAAGTGACCTTCAAATCCGATGAAAAACTTAAACTTGCCGACGTAGATGAGCGCAAAATGCGCTTTACCTACAAAGATACCGATTCAGCCGAATTTATGGACGATGAGACTTTTGACCAGGTTTCAATCCCCCTCGACATCATCGGCGAAGATCAACAATGGCTTAAAGAAGACATCGTTTACGAAGTTGTTTTTTACCAAGGAAATGCTTTAACCATTCTTCCGCCCACCTTCATGAATCTTAAAGTTGCCCAAACTCATGATGCGGTCCGTGGCGATACAGCGACCGGCGGACGGATCACGAAAGAGGCGAAACTAGAGACTGGCGCCATGGTCCAAGTACCGATCTTTATCGAGCAAGACGAGTTGATCCAGATCGACACCAGAACCGGCGAATATGTCTCTAGAGGAAAATAATTCTGTACGGAATTTGATCAAAGCAAGAGCTGACTTCTTTAAACAGATCCGCTCTTTCTTTGATGGAAATTTCGGTAGACGACAAGCCCTCGAAGTAGACACCCCAATCCTTGTTTCCTACCCGCCAAACGATGCGAACATCGACATCATGCAGGTAAAAACGAAGATGGGGGACCGTTATTTGGCCTCTTCACCAGAATACCTCATGAAGCGCCTTTTGGCCGCCGGCTCAAAGGATATCTACCAACTGTGCCACGTCTACCGTGATGGCGAATATGGAGAACGGCATAGCCCCTTCTTCACAATGCTTGAGTGGTACCGTCTCGACTTCTCCCTTAAAATGCTTCTCAATGAAGTCCTTGATCTCATTCATGCGCTACAAATCCAAACTCATTCGATCACTTCTGCCTCCTACCGAGACCGCTTTCTCAAAGCCACGCAGCTTGATCCGCTTACCGCAACGAGCTCCGAGCTCATCCACCTTTTGGCTCCCAGCCTGAACAACCCAGAAACTCTCTCTCATGACGCGCTACTTGACGCTGCATTTATTGCATTTGTCGAGCCTACAATGGCGCATGGTACCCACATCATCTCCAGCTTCCTTCCACGTCACGCAGCGCTTGCCAAAATTGTGAACGATGAAGCATTGCGCTTTGAAATTTATATCGATGGGATCGAAGTGGCCAATGGCTACGAAGAGCTCAACGACCCGATCGAGATTAAAGTTCGCTTCGATCTCTGGAACCAAGATCGGTCCACTCCGCTGGTTGTAGACCCTCGCTTTCTTGCCGCCCTTTCTCATCTTCCTGCAACAAGCGGCGTCGCCGTCGGTATTGATCGACTCCTCATGCTCCACCAAAAGGGCTCGACACTCGCCTCGATACTCCCCTTCGACTACACCAATTCCTAATAGATTTCGTCGATATCCTTATTCGATAAAGTAAGCGGTTTGCGACGCCCAATCCCGAACGACTTTACCGAAACACGCAGCGGCGGAGCCGACTGACGACGCTTAGGCTCTGCGATATAAATACGCCGCACCAAGTCCTCCACAACCGCCTCTTCCAGATGATAATCGTGAGCAATTTGCCCGATCGGCTTTGATTCTTCCAAGTAACCAGTCAAAATCTTATCGATGACATCATACTCAACTTTCTCGCGACCATGCTTTGGATGATACCGCTCCTCGTGAGAAGGGATCCGATCAATAATCCCTTTAGGGATCAACTCATGACGCCGGTTCAGCCACTCAACAAGTTCGTATACTTGGCTTTTCTTCACATCAGCGATCACCCCCATCGCCCCGCACATGTCTCCATAAAGGGTACAAAATCCAAGGGCCATCTCTGACTTATTCAAATTATTCAACAAAAGCGCGTTTGATTGATTTGAAAAAGCCATCAAAAGTGAGCCTCGGATACGTGATTTAAGGCTTTCAATTGTTTTGGCCGAGGGGTGGAGCATATCGTCATGAATCGTTGTTCCATAGGTCTTCACAATTTCATCGATAGGCAACTCATGCATCTGAATCCCCAGCCGCTTCACAAGTTCCGTCACATTTTCATGTTGCGCCGCACTCGTCTTCATCGAAGGAAGAAAGTACCCCGTCACATTCTCTTTGCCCAAAGCATCGGCTGCAAGCGCTGCCACCAAAGCCGAATCAACACCGCCAGAAAGACTCACCAAAACTTTTTTAAATCCGGTCTTAATCAGATAATCTTTGATTCCAAGCTTAAGCGCCTCGTAAAGATCTGCCATTGGATCAAAGGTCAGATTGAGAGGCCTCTCTGAAACATCTGTATCAATAAAGACTCGGTCCTCATCAAACCCTTTCCCCAGTTTTAACAATTTTTGGTCCCGACTTACATACATGCTATAGCCGTCAAAAATCAGCTCCGAATTGGCCCCCACCTGACAGCAATAGACAACAGGACAATTCAACGTTTCGGCAGCCTTCTGACAAACCTTTAACCGGATATCGAGCTTCATATACTGATAAGGTGATGCAGTCAGATTCACTAAAATTTCGGGCTTATAATCGACGAGCTCCTTGACTGGATCGCGCGGGTAACTCGACTTTGCCACATCAGAAGCGTTTTGCCACATGTCTTCACAAATGATCACCCCTATCCGCTTTCCATAAATATCCCAGGTACGCATCCCATGGCCCGGAGTAAAGTAACGTCTTTCAGAAAAAACGTCGTAATGGGGTAAAAGCCATTTATCCTGAAAGCCCATTAAGACTCCGTCACAAATCACAGCGGCTGAGTTAAGTAACCCCTTCTCCCCATAACTTGCGCTTCTTCTGGCCAGTCCACAAAGAACCGCTATCCCCTTAGAAGCTCTCACAATCTGATCCAAACTGTCGCTCATTGCAATCAAAAAAGTAGGATGCAAGAGCAAATCCTCCGGCGCATAACCACAAATCGAAAGCTCCGGGAAGACCAGTAGCTCTACCCCGTCCCTCTTGGCCCGCTCAATTGCCTCTAAATGCTTTTGTGTATTATACTTGAGATTTCCGATAATCGGATTCATCTGATACATCTCAATTTTCATCGGCAAAACACTCTTTTTAACGTAACCATTTTCTCCACCTCATGCCACGTTTTACCCCACTTATCAACCCAAAAGTCAACTTAAAAGCTGTAACCTGCTCTCCTTTAGAAGGAAAATTCTACATTAAGGTTTAGATCCACGACGCTGCTTCTTCCCCCAAATGTATAATTTGATTTCAGCTCGATTTTCTTTGATTCCTCATTGTCGATGATCAATGAGAAGCCGATAACCCCCTGATTTGAGCTCGGCAAGTTCCCGTAAGTATTGATGCTATCGTCACAAACCTGGCTCGCATCCACAAAGTTTGCCACAACATTATTTGGAGTGCTCATTGTTGTATTGAGATATCCAACGTTGATTCTTCCATCTATATCAAAGGAGAATTTGTTCACTCTCGCCCCGTAACCCATATTTAAGAACGTACGCATTGTAGAACGGAAACTCATTGGATAGTACATATCAAGACTGCTTGCACCTGTTTCTGTAGCCGCTAATCGCCACAATTGTGCAACCGTCATCGACCCTTCCGGCAACAAGTACATGTTTTCTTTTAAAGCAATCTCGCGACGTAACTGGAGCATGCTGGTCAAATTCAAACTGGTTAACGAAGAGGCTGCGACTCTAGAAAGTCCATTAAATTGGATATTTCGGTTGAGTGCAGTACTATCGTAAGACCCCATCACAGAGCCAGCAAAGCAAAGCTTTTTCCACTCTCCTGCAAAATAAGGAGCTAGATACACTTCATCCATTATAGCGTTTCCAAGCCCATTGTTCCATCGCACATTAGAAGTCGTGTACCCAAACCCTAATCCAGCTAATATTTGTGGATGCAGACCTTTTTCTACCCCTAGGCAAAAACCTGTCGTGTTCGATTTAAAGGCAAAGGCTTCTTCATTTTCATGTTGACGCAACCAGAAAGTCATTGGATTGATCCAAACGGTCGTTGGAATAGATCCTTCTGGATTTGTTTTCATCGATTTATCCAATTGTGTAAATCGATTTTGCATTAATCCCATAACTCGATTCGTATTTTCTAACTCTACTATCGGCAAACCACTGATTTGAGCAGGAATTAAGTTTGCCAGCGCCTGTGAAAAGACTGGCGCACTTAATTTCACCAATGCTTTTTTCACATCAACCATATCACCAGTATTGTTCGCATTGAGACAAAATAGAGCTTCATACATCGTCTGCGCATATCCACTTAGAATATCCGTCGGAAGAATGAAGTTATTTTCTCCAATAATTAACACAACTTTATTATCGATATAGAATGTTCCAATTTCAATAGGTGGATTGATCACAATATTACGATAGGTTCCAATCAATGTCCCTGCATCTACAATCACAAAAGTTTGCCCTTTTGTGTAAAATCCAGGGTAAACTGGAACGACAAGGGTTGCATCAGATCCTATCGTAGCGGTATTTCCAACAATCAGAAGATCACATGCTCCTGATGGCTCAATCTCCATTTCCAGAATTCCTGTTTGTGTATAATTTTGTGTAACTATCAATGTATCAATGGAGTTTCCTGGTGTTACAGTTCCATCGTTCACTAAATTTGCTACTGATCCATTTCCATACAATGTTGAAAATTCCTCTACATTAAAAGTAGCGCTCGAAAGATTCGCATTGACTCCAACGCGTCCAGATTGAACATTACAAGAGCCGGCAAACGGGCTTGGTGCTACAATATTTAAACCACCAGAGCCAATTTTATTGATCACACCTGATCCTTGGAATTGTCCATTCCAAGTTTCATCGACCGAATAATTCAACTGCACAGTCTTGGACCCTACTGCAAGTACCCCGTTTCCAGTCATATTATTTATAGAAGAAACAGGTGCAATCGATGCATCTATCGTCGAGTTATTGATCACCTGAACACTTTGCGCAATGGCATTTCCATTGACTAAAGCAAGTGTTCCATCACTCACTGTTGTGCTTCCAGTCAATAAATTCGTGCCAGAAAGTTGTTGTATTCCACTTCCTGTTTTCTCAAAGGAACCTGTTCCTGAAATATTTCCTGAGAAGTTTTGTGTTCCAGTTGTTTGTAACTGTGCATCATTAGCTCCCATCAATACATTTCCAGATCCTGTGAGATTTCTCACAACAAAACTTGGAGATGCCAACGAAAGATCTAAATTCCCATTCACCACAAAATTAGAAGTATTTGTAAAATGCCCACTTCCAATAAAGGCCATTGTCCCTCCTAAAATCTGTGTCGATCCCACAAATGGACTTACTGAGGAAATGTATTCTGTACCTGTTCCTACCTGAATGACCCCCACAGCTCCTGTTCCTAAGATAGTTCCGGCAAAAGTAGCATTTCCAACTGTATTTAATCGTATCGCCCGGCTTCCTAAATTGATTGTTCCTGAATTGCCACCTACAAGAGTACCCACATCCACTATCGCAGAAGGATTATTCACAATTTGGAAAGTTCCATTTTGCACTTCAAGCTTGACACTAGAAGCAATAGAGCCGGTCAGATCAAGCATCCCTGATACAATTATTGTTTCTCCAGAATAAAGATTTGCTCCTGAAAGAGTTAGAACCCCCACTCCTTCTTTGACAATAGAACCACCTGTTCCTGACAAAATACCGTTATAAGCAGATCCTGCAGTAACATCAATCGCTAATGTTTTAGCCCCTAAGAAGACCGCCCCGTTCCCTGACAGCTCTTGCATAGTAGTCGATGAATGAATTCCTGCTAAATTGATCATTCCGCTATTGCCAACTGTTACCGCTGAGCTATCGGAAATACTTCCTTCATTCACCAACACAAGTTTTCCCTCAGAAACAAGCGTTGTTCCTGTGTACAAATTCCCCCCAGAAAGAGTTAATATTCCAGTTCCTGTTTTAATCAAAGAACCGCTTACTCCTGATAAGGTTCCAGCAAAAGTAGCATTCGTTCCTCCATCGATTTGAAGAATATTAGCCCCTAAGCTGATCGTTCCATTTCCGCTAAAATAGGGAAGTGTTACCACCCCAAATGGCGCCGAAACATCCAGAGTTCCTGGAGAAGAGACGACAAGGGCTACACTTCCTGCGATTCCATTCACATTCGTTAATGCTAATACCCCACTTGTTACAGTTGTAAGTCCAGTATACGTATTGGCTCCACTCAGAGTTAAAATTTGAGATCCACCCTTTGTAAAAGAACCCCCAACACCTGCAATCACCCCTGAAAAAACTTTAGGTATAGAACTCACTTGAATCAAATTAGAACTTCCTAAATGAACCGTACCAGACCCAGATAAATTTGAAATTGAAGTAGAGCTGATTGAAGATACATCTAAGGTCGCCGTAGAATTGATGAAAACTTCCGAGCTCATTGTGATACAATTGATATTGGCTAAAGAAAGAGTCCCCTCAGCTATCGTTGTCTGACCAGTGTAGGTATTCGCTCCAGAAAGAGAAAGAACAGCGGATCCTGTTTTGACAAATGAGCCCCCCACCCCTGAAATCACCCCACTAAAAATCGTGGAAAAAGCATTATTTTCTACTAAAGTTGAAGTCCCTAAAGAGACATTTCCCGCACCTGAAAGATTCGAAATCGTCGCGATGCTCGTGTTCGACGTATTTAACGTCGCCCCGTTTGCAATCGAAACGCTTCCACTTGTGCTGATCGTTCCACTTCCTTCTAAAGCCAATACCCCTGCTGAAATCGTAGTCGCTCCAGTATACGTATTGATTCCAGAAAGTGTTAAAGTTCCGATTCCGGTTTTTGTGACGGTTCCACTAGTTCCCGTAATTGTACCAGAGAAGTTGCCTATTCCATTACCTGTAACAGTGAGCGCTGAAGTTAAGATCGAGACATTTCCAGCTCCTGTTAAATTAGAGATTATAGCCGCTGTCGTCGCTATAATACTTAAAGTGGCCCCACTAGAGACTGCAACACTTGAACTCGTAGCGATTGTTCCCGATCCTGTGAGAGCCAAGACCCCAGCTGCAATCGTAGTATTTCCAGTATAGGTATTGACTCCGGAAAGGGTTATAATGCCAGTCGAGCTCTTCACAATAGAACCATTGCCCCCTGAAATTACCCCAGAGAACAAAGCATTCCCATTTCCTGCTATGTTAAGAGTTTTTGTTCCCAATACGACCGATCCATTTCCAACGAAAGGCACGACCGTCGTTGTATTAGAAATATTCGCCACATTTAAGGTTCCTGAAACAGTAAGAGCAGAACTCATACTAATCGTTCCGGCATTCGATAAAGCGAGTGTGCTCGCAGGTTCAATCAATGTATAACCAGTATAAGTATTCAATCCCGATAAAGCAATTGTGGTGCCGCCGTCTAAATCAAAAGAACCACCTAAGCCAGAAATAATTCCGCCGAACGTCGTGTTTGCACCCCCATAAACGTACAGTGTATTTGTTCCAAGACTGATCGTTCCGTCTCCAGAGAAAGTTGGCAACGTGACGGTTCCGCTCAAGGCTGAAGCATCAAACAATCCAAGTGTTTGCACATTGAGCGCATTGCTTAAGCTGATCGAACCTGAACCGACAAGAGCTAATGTTCCTGTAGATACAGTCGTTGAACCTGTGTAAGTATTGATTCCAGAAAGGGTCAAAATTCCTGACCCACTCTTCACGATAGAGCCACCAATTCCTGAAATCGTACCCGCAAATGAGCGATTAGCATTATCTAAAATTTGTAATGTAATAGCTCCTAACTGTAATGTTCCCGTTCCACTAAAGCCAGGAAGCGTTGTAGCCGACCCACTAATTGATGCAACATCGAGTACCCCTAAAATACTGATACCCGAGCTAAGTGAAATGGAACCTGATCCTAATAAAGCTAACGTGCCACTGTTGATAATGGTAGTTTCGGTATAGGTGTTCACCCCAGAAAGAGTCAAGGTCCCCAATCCACTTTTTTCAAGAGAGCCCCCTATTCCTGAAATCGTACCCGCAAACGAATGATTCCCATTATCCAAAATTTGCAATGTAACCGTACCTAATTGCAATGTCCCAGTTCCACTAAATCCAGGGAGCGTTGTGGTTGCCCCACTAATTGCTGAAATATCCAATACCCCTACAATAGAAATGGCTGAACTTTGCGAAATCGAACCACCGTTAAGCAAGGCCAACGTACCGCTATTAATTGTGGTTAATCCAGTGTAGGTATTCACTCCAGATAGGGTCAGCGTGCTGAATCCCTCTTTTACAAAAGATCCACTCACACCAGAAATCACTCCAGAGAATGTGGTTGAACCACTGCTTGTGACTGTTAAAATGGAAGCTGCTAAGGAAACATTTCCGGCACCTGAAAGATTCGAAATCGTAGCCACACTCGTACCCGATGCATCTAACGTTGCTCCGTTCACTATCTCAACATTTGAGCTAGATGCGATCGAACCTGGCGTTACAAGAGATAAAGTTCCTGTAGATACTGTGGTGGATCCTGTGTAAGTATTCACTCCAGAAAGAGTCAACGTGCTGGTTCCTGCTTTTACTATCGAGCCGCTCACCCCAGAAATCACTCCAGCAAATGAACCATTCGCATTCCCTGATATATTCAGTGTTTTCGTTCCAAGCTCTACTGCTCCATTTCCAAAGAACGGAACGA
>JACCDN010084102.1_pt1 | contig 18561 bp, 13 predicted proteins | sample 7441691 | NCBI WGS metagenome assembly JACCDN01 (sample SAMN15323439, study PRJNA562643) | freshwater metagenome | isolation source: river surface water | place: USA:Blue River Watershed | collected 2017-08-16
GCTCTTTTAAAAAAAGCCATGGAAAGTAATGGGTTTATAGCTAATGATAAAGTATGGTGGCAGCATAAGTTAGCGCGTGAGCCTTTCGTAGATAGTAATTTTGACTTTGACGTATAAATATTAATGAGTATTTTACAACTGAAAGCTTCAAACCCCTTGCTTTCAAGCTGGGTGTCGGCATCAGCTGGTACTGGCAAGACAAAAATATTAACAGATCGAGTATTAAGGCTTCTTTTGCAAGCTGTTCCTTTTAATAAGATTCTTTGCCTTACTTTTACCAATGCTGCTGCTAATGAAATGCAGGAGAGGATAATTGCTAATTTTGAGAAATGGGCTCATTTTTCACCACAGGATTTGTGCTCTACTTTAGAAAACACACTTGGAAGGAAAGCAACTAAAGATGAGTTAACCATAGCATCTTCGCTTTTTGATTCATATTTAAAAACCCAAGATCAAATAAACATCTACACTATACATTCTTTTTGTCAAAAAATACTCAAGAAATTTCCTCTAGAAGCTGGTATTTCTCCTCATTTTAAAATTATTGATGAATTCAAAGTTAAGCAAATAATAAGAGATATCAAAAAGCAATTATTTAATTTACCAGAGCTTGAACCTATTACTCGGTTTTTTGCAGAAAATTTTCATGAATTAACTATTGATGATATTTTTAATAAAATCATTTCTGCTAAAACAAAAATTCTCAAAAAAGAACCGAATCTTTCATCAACTTATTCTGATTTAGTCACTCAAGGAATTAATCACATCCAAAAATTATCAAATCATGATCCAAATATTTATGTAGATACTATAAATATAGAAAATCCCGAAGTAAAAAACATAATCGCTAAGCTAATTGGTAACGATTTACAAAATACAGATCTAAAATCCATTTTTCTAACATTATCCGGAGCAAAGAAAAAACGAATTGTGGTAAAAAAAATAGCTAAGCCAGATTCAGATCTTTACAGAGAACTTGAAAATATTCAAGATAAAATATATCAACTTGATCAAGCCAAAAAAGCAGAATATTTATTCTCATATTCAAAGCTATTGGCAATAATATCTGAAAAAATTGCTTCTGAATTTGAAGCATATAAAAGAAAAAACTCCTTCCTTGATTATGATGATTTAATAATTCACACAGAAAATTTATTAACAAATTCTCATGCCAAAGAATGGGTTCTATATAAACTTGATGGAGGAGTAGAGCATTTATTGGTCGATGAAGCACAAGATACAAGTAAAAATCAATGGCGTATAATAGAAGCATTAATCGAAGAATTCTATGCTGGGGAGTCTAATAATTATTATAAAAATCGCACTATATTTGTAGTAGGCGATGAAAAACAGTCAATTTTTAGTTTTCAAGGGGCTGATATTTCTACTTTTTCATATATGAATAAATTTCTAAATGAAAAATTAAAAAATGGGAGAAAACCTTTTGAAACCATTGATCTTAATGTTTCTTATCGTTCTACCAGAGAAATCCTGACTTGTGTAAATGATGTATTTCATAAAATAGCAAAAAATAACCTTGAAGATTTTAGTGCCAAATTACAGGAGATGACACCACATCGCTTAAGTCATTCCGGGGTAGTCGAACTATGGCCTTTATGTGTTGATGAGGATTCTAGTGATTCTGAAGAATTTTGGCCGTTAGTTTATCAGAATAATCTTGGCAATGGAAAAATTATCCTTGCAGAAAAAATCGCTAATTACGTTAAAGAGCAAATAAATAGCGGTAGAATTTTACCTTCTACAAATGCTAAGATATCAGCTGAGGATTTTATGATTCTTTTTCGTACTAGAGATGATTTTACAGACGAAGTAATTAAGGCTTTAAAAAAAGCTGAAATTGACATAACAGGGCTTGATAGAATTCCATTAGCAGAAGATCTAGGAGTTGCAGATTTGCTCGCTATCGCAAATTTTGTACTTAACCCAGAAAATGATTTAAACTTAGCAGCTTTGCTAAAATCTCCAATTTTAAGATTGCCCGAGCAAGAGCTTTATATCTTAGCGATTCTAGCGAAGAAAAACCGAATATCTTTATGGAAATATTTAAATTTAGAAAAGCAATATAGCTTGATAAAAACTAAGCTTCAAGAGTTTTTATCTTTATATGAAATCTTACCATTAGTTGATTTTTTTCTATATATCACTGATGTGCTAAATTACAGGGATGTTATCACTGAAAACGATGAAGTAATAGATGAATTTCTTAAGCTTAGTAAGAATTACTTTCTTGAATATAATAGTTCATTGCAAAATTTTATTTATTGGTTTCAAACGCATCCAATAACAGTAAAAAGGGATACGGATACTAAGAATAAGCTGCGTATTATGACCGCACATGCTTCTAAGGGTTTGCAGTCTCCAATTGTAATATTATGCGATACTACTAAACTTCCAAATTCAATCGAACGATTTATTTGGGATGAGAATGATCAGCTATTATCGGCAAAATCATCTTCTTATATTCCAGAATTTTATGAAACTCTGAAAATAAAGGAACAGCAAAAAGCCTATCAAGAATATTTAAGGTTACTATATGTTGGTATGACGAGGGCTGAGGATCATCTAATTATCTGCGGTTATCAAGGTAAAAACAAGATCCCAGAAAATTGTTGGTATAAATTAATAAACCACTCCATGCAAGAAATTGGTTCTTTAGATATAAATGGTAATTTGATTTATGGAACTCCTTATTTGCATGTTGTATCGCAAAATTCATTACACAATAAAAAACACACAAAAATAATTGAGAATAAAATACCAAGACCTATCAAATCTTGGAAACCAGAAACTAGATCTTCTGATTATAAATCCTCGCCAGTAGCGCTAGAATACGGCCTGATATTCCATAAAATCCTTGAGGATGCTGTAGGAAGCAAAAATTTAGATAATTTTGATAAACATCCGTTAATTAAAACATTAAGTAACAATTTACAAAAAAGAATCAAAACTAGCTTAAAAAAACTAGTTTCTAATGTTCAATTCAAAGAACTGTTAAAACACGAAATAAAAACTGAACTATCTTTTGGCTATAAAACAGGATCAGAGATAAAAATTGGTAGAGTCGATCTAGCAGTAATTAGCAAAGATCAAGTAGTTATTATTGATTATAAATCTGGCAATAATTACGACTCAATTCCGGAAGCTTATATTAAACAGTTAAAATTTTATAAAGAAGCTTTTATGGAAATTTATCCAGATAAAAACATAAATTGCAAAATTCTTTGGCTCGAAAATGGCCTTATACAAGATATCAGACACTGATATATTTAATTGTAAAAATGCTTCAGTATTTATACTTAAGCTTTAACTTTTGATAAAATTCTTTACCTAGATTGTATAAAAAATTACAAAATGAAATTATGTAATTTTTGGGAGATTCAAGTAACTTATGAAAGCAAAAACAAAAACAAAAGTAAAAGTAAAGAGCGCTACCAAAAAGGACGATCAAATAACAGAATCTTATCCTTTTTCTTATGCAGAAATTGTAAGAAGTTCCTTATCAGAAACTAGAAAAGATATACCTAAAATTCCTACTAAATCTGAGGCAACTCCAGCTTTAGTTTTGATTCCGGTTAAAGATAAACAACCGGAACTTATAGAAATTTTAAGAAAAAGCAATTTCCTGCAGCTACAGGAATATATTTTCGCTCTTGATGTATCTTTATTAGCATCGAAGGACAATACAGCATTTTGGTCGGAGTTTCTTGGTAAGTTTAGTGATTTGGTTCAGCGAGAGAAAATTACTGAAAATATACTGGATAAAATATCAGTCTATGAAGAATTTCAAACCGATAAAACTTTCAGAGATAGCAGAATAAATCACTTAAAAGCCAAGAGTTTGATGGTACAAGCGGAAAATATTTTGGACATAATTCTGCAAAACCCAAAATCGCCTAAAGTTCTCTCAGATGCAACAACGGCCGTGAGTATAATAGAATCGTCATATTCGGTTTATCAAAAATTATTGAATCTAAATGTAGGACGGCCTACGGAGAAGTTTTTTAATGAAAAAATTAACAAAACGCATGAAGTATTATATAAAATTATTGCATCTATAGAAAAATTAGATGATCAATTTGAGCTTCTAGAATTAGCCTTAGTCAAAAGGCAAAGCAATTTTTTAGATAATAAGTTATATTTAGTTGATTTGCTCATTAAACTTGGTAATCATGGCACCAAATTAACAGATCCAAAATTAAAACTTAAAGCCATAGAATATAGTGAATTAGCATATAACATAATTCATAAGCAAAGTTTAGATGAAGCCTTGGCCCATGATTTATATGAAGTTTTGGTTAATTTAAAAATTTTATTTGGAGAATTTGGCGACCAAGGAAAGAAAATATTATTTAGCAAGCATATAAATTATCTGACAGAGAAATTTTCTTTAATAGAGCATAAAAAACAGGAAACCAAAGATAAATTAGTAGAATATGTTCCGATCATCACCCATGGACTCATTACTTATGAGGTTATGCAGATAAAAAAACAAATACAGGAAACAGTGCTGGATAAAATTCAACTTGCATCAGCTAAGGCAAAATGGACTGATTTTAAGCTTTTTACAGAATATGGAGTTCTTGGATATCTTGGAAAAGACTGGTTAATGTCTAAACTAGGTAGTTTTGCCAATGATAAAAATTATAAGATAGCTCAAGCTCTTTGTTTTGAAGCAATTAATATTGGTATCATGAATTCTTCGAATCCAAACCCTCTTTGCGCAATAATTTTTTGTCAAAAATATCCAGAAATTATTGAAGAAATTATCAAAGATCACCCGGAATATTTTGTTGATGGTAGTATACTTAAGGTCTCATATTTGTCAGCAAGCTCTTGTAGCGAAAGGCTTATTGGTAAAAAATTGACAGAAAATGATAGTGGATATAACAAATATTGTGAAGCAGAAATGGGTTTATTTATTACTAACCGCATACAAGATTCAATTTTATCACCACTTGCAGAAATTATTAAAAAAGGCGAGTGGTCCGAGCTTATTGAGTATAATTTAACTAATAAATTAACTACAGACTATATTTCCAAAGTAATTGGTAATAATTTATCACAAATGCCAGATGTTTTCTCTATTGTTCGAATAATAGCTTTTAAACAAATTGTTGAAACTACTAAATATTCCAAATCCGTAAACTTTACTCCTATTAAAATCTTGACCAAAATATATCCTGAATTGCTAAAAAGGATTGTTAAAGATCATACTGAATTAGTGACTGATGAGACTGTTAAGAAATATATTCAGCTTGAATTATCTCTCCAAGATAAAATTGCTCATGAAAAGGAATTGATCATATCTAATTCACAAGAACTGGAAATATTGGCAGAGATTGTATTAAAGCCTGAAGATGAAACCCGTCTTACTGGAGATTCTATCCAGCTCTTGCAGCCAAGTGAAATTGATGATATATAGTTCTCTGAAAATGTTATAAGAATTTAAGATATGTTGAGCGAGCAGATAAATACCAAGTCGATTGCGCGAATTGCGGCTATTCAAACTTTATATCAATTTGCTAGCTCTAAAGGTGAAGTTGATATAGCATCTGTCTTGGTCGGAATGAAAGAATTTTATAAAGATTCTGATTTTAAAAATGATCATGATCTTGGCAGCCAAAACAAGCTTAAGTTTAGGCCAAGTTATAGTCATCTAGATGAACTTGTAAAACATACTTACGATAATTTATCAGAGATTGATCTGGTAATATCTGGGTTACTTACCAAGAAATGGACTATTGCTACTATACCAATGCTTCTTCATGCCATTTTAAGAGTCGCAATTTGTGAAATTAATTATTTTCCAGAAATTCCTAGAAAAGTCATAATTAATGAATATGCCGATATAGCAGGTGATATGCTAGATGAAAATGAAGTTGGATTTGTAAATTCTAGTTTGCATAGCTATTCACAATCAAGACAAAAATAAATAATATATGTCAGCATCTACTGGTTATCGAGGTCAATTTACTAAAGTCAAGACTGCTAAAGGAAGAAAAAAATCTTCAACTCGTTGGCTTATGCGCCAGCTTAATGACCCTTATGTTGCAAAATCAAAACTAGATGGTTATAGATCACGAGCTTCTTACAAGTTGCTAGAAATAAACGACAAATTTAAAATACTATCCCCAGGAATGAATGTTGTGGATCTTGGAGCAGCACCAGGGGGGTGGAGCCAAGTAGCAGCTAAAATCATTAAATCAGATAGTGCAAACGCAACAAACAAACTAATCGCTATCGATCTACTCTCAATCGAACCAATAGCAGGAGTTACTACTCTGCAACAAGATTTCTTTGCCGATGAGGCAAAAAATTTGATAATAAGCTATCTAAACAATCAACTTGCAGATGTAGTGCTCAGTGATATGGCAGCTAACACTACTGGACATAGCGCTACTGATCACTTGCGAATAATTGATCTGTGCGAAAATGCTTTCCATTTTGCTATAACTATCTTAAAACCTGGAGGACATTTTGTTGCTAAAATCTTTAGAGGTGGAACAGAAGAAGATTTGTTGACAGAAGTAAAACAAAATTTTACCATAGTTAAGCATTTTAAACCAAATTCAAGTCGTAAAGCGTCAAGTGAATTCTATCTAATAGCATTGGGGAAAAAATAGTACTAGATCCCTTGCATAAACTGTTCCGATCAGGGAATTTGGGTTAAAGGGATTATATCTTTATACGTAATACCAAGTCTCATTTTAAATCAGACTAATGAATTTCAAGACGAGGGCTTGAGCAGCGTAGTAATCTACGTGAGCAGTAGCCGAGATCTGCAAAATTCGTTTGTATCATTTAAAATGAGACTTTGTATAAGTGGATGAGTACCTACGCACCTAGTATCTAATTCAATCTAAAAACCTATATATCTATAATTCGAAATTTGATTTTTAAAGATACAAAAAATATACACAAAATAAATTATAATAGTAAATTAAAAATTAAATTATTAACCTTTTATATTAACAATGTTAATATAAAAATTGTTGTTATAAGGTTATATTAATTTATTCCGAACTTGCCTTAAATTGCTCCTTATACCAATTTAATTTCATAAGAGTAATATAAAAAATGAGGCGAGCCGCGCGGAATGTAGATAACTACTTGAGTACGCTGAGTCCGAAATTTTTTATAATTAATCGCTCAAACTTGAACTATTTTCGCTATATAGATAATTTGTTGACAATATAATGTAAAATAATGGAGGTGTTATGAGTAATAAAATCGTTCAGATTGAACTAGGTCAAGTATATTCTGATGATATGTGTCCTATTCCCAGGCAAGGTGGAAATACTAATTTTTATGCGCAGTTTTACGAAGATTACATACTTTCAATAGTTTTATCTAATATAGACAAGGGTTATTACGTAGATGTTGGAGCAAATAGCCCGGACTTTGACTCTGTGACAAAGCATTTTTATCTCAAAGGATGGAGGGGTATTAATATTGAGCCAATTAAGAAATGGCATGATGCTTACATGATAGAACGTCCTGATGATATAAATATTAATCAAGGTGTGTCTAACTTTGAAGGAGAGATAGATTTTTATGTTTCATCTATGGATCTTATGTCTACTGGTAATATTGATTTTGCCGATAATGCAAGAAGAAAGGGATATAGCTACGACAAACAAAAAATACAAGTAACAACTTTAAATCGTATATTAGAAAAACATTATCTACCATCTATTACATTTATGAAAATAGATGTGGAGAGTATGGAAAAACAAATTCTTGAAGGGTTAGATCTCTCAAAATATCGCCCGATTATTTTAATAATTGAATCTATAAAACCTTTTTCTCATAGGGATGTATATAGCGAATGGGAAGCAATGGTTTTAAATAATAATTTTACCTTTATGCTATTTGATAGTTTAAACAGATACTATGTAGCAAATGAGTATTTAGATGAGTTATCGCCTAATTTTTCTAAAGCTAGTAGATGTTATTCTTTAGTAGACCAAAAATATCCAGAATATAGAATTAAAAATGTTTTTAAGCATGAATTAGATTATTAAAATATTGTTTATATAGGCTCTGTTGTGTATAAACATGATTTTAATGTTTATAGTCGTTAATATATTATGTTCAAAAATTAATATCTTCCCTTCAAATATAATTTATTATGAGTTTTTTTAGAAAAATATTTTTTGCTACAGTCATGATAGGCGGGTTGGTTTTACTATATTTTTTATATAATAAATATTTTTTGCATGTTAATAGTCAAGATATAATTCTTGCTGAAGAGTTAGAAGAGCACAAAAGAAAACCAACTGATCCAGGTGGGATTGTTGTTCCAAATTCAAATAGTTTAATTTATGAAAAATTAAATCCTAGTAATGTAGTTGAAGATAGCATCAATTTCTTGTCGGACCCAGAACAACCAATTGATCTTGGATTTAAAGACAATTTAGAAAATGTTGCTGTCTATGATTCGATAGATGATATTTTAGCAAAAATTGATTTAGCAGGAGAAGCTCCAATTGCTCATAATTCCTATTTAAATGAGGAGAATAAAGCTATTATTAGTGATTCATTGAATTCTGTGTCGGGCAATGAAACTAATGATAGTTCTGGCAATGATAATTCTAATAGTTTGATCAAAAATATAGATCAGACCGATGTTCCTCGGTTCAAAATTATAAAGCTTACGGAAGAAAATAATAAGCTATATATCTATAATACAAAATCTGTAGAATCTGGTTATAAAATTCAATTATCTTCTGCTTGGTCCGAAAAAGAAGCGCAAACAGAATGGCACAAAATACAAATGCGCAATATCAAATACTTAAAAAACGCCCAATTAGTGGTAAAAAAGGTTAAGGTTAATAATGGTAGAATAATTTATTTAATTATGGCTGGGAATTATTCTACGTTAAATCAGGCAAAATTAATTTGTAACAAACTTATTTCAAGCAAACAAAATTGCATTGTTACAAAATAAAAATTACTTACTATAATTTTTGGCACGCTTTATGCTCCTTGAATAAGATTAGATCCATTTTTATTAGGAAAATCAATGTCTTCAGAAGTTTTAATCAAAGAATCTTTAAGTGCAAATAGTTTTGGCTCAATAAAATCTTCTTTTAAAAAAGGTGAAATTTCTCCTTTTCAAGATTTTATAACAGAAAAAAGCAAAGAACCAAAAACGAAGCTAGAACCAGAATTTAGTACTAAAACCAAAGAAGATGGTTTTAAGAAATCTGACTCTTCAAGGTCTAGCGAGGATTTTGGGGGCTCTGAAGGTTTTTCAGCTAATCGTGAAAACTATACAATAAATTCTTCTGAAGAAAGCAATAAAAACACTACAAAAGATGTTGTAATTGCGAAAACTTCTGAAGCAGATTCAGAAGAGGTAATAACAGCGGAAGAAATAGAATATAATCAAGATGAAGCTGCCAGCATTCTTGTTCCTGTGCCAGGATTACTAGAAAAATCCTTGATTTTGGAAGTTGACGATGAGCTATCAGGGTTATCTGATTTTCAAGTGGATAAAGTTAAAACATTACCAATTATGATCCTTCAGGAAAACAAGAAACTTCTAGAACAGGGTTCTGTTGGTATAGATTCTACTTTAGCGCTAATAGATGAGGCTAGTTTTCTAAAAACAAAAAAAGAAGATTCTAAAACATTACCACTAATAACCCCAGATAAGCAAAGTCTTCTTGATCTATCGAGCCTTTTGGAAGAGCCAGTAATATTCCAGATTGAAAAAAAAGATGTTATTATTAATAAATCTTCTGATTTAAACCTGAATAAATCTATCTCAGAGATTATTGAATCGGAGAAGCAAACTAATTCATTATCAACGTTGCTAGAATTTGAATCACAATCACCCGAGCTACTTGGCCAAGCAGTAATCGCTAATCCAAAACAGAGTAGTAAAATATTAAAAGATAATTTACCAAATAATCTATCCGCTGAAACGGAGTTAACTGGTTTATTTGAAAAAGATGATTTAGAGCAAATTCAACTTAGAAATCCACAGTTGAAGAAAAGAGAAGTTGCAAAAAATGCTGAAAACGTAGCTAATAAAACGGCAATATTTAGTGAAAATGAAATTTCATTCGATCAAAATCAGCAAGTGTTAGATGGCTTAGAAAAATTTTCTGACTTTGTAATAATAAACGATTCCAAGTCAAAACCAGAAATTTCATTCAACAGCGATAGTTTAGTTGTTGATAATAAAACCAGTATTATTAAGCCTCAGGAGCAATTGTCACTGTCTTTAAGATATGCAGTATCACAAGATAAAAGTGAAGTCACAATTAATTTATATCCTAAATCCTTAGGAGCTATCGATGTAAAAATAGAATTCGCTACCAATTCTTCTGGCCAAAGCGAGGTTCAAAAAGTAATTATTGTTGCTGAACGTAATTCAACTTTAAAACTTCTTGAAAATACTAAATCTCATTTAGAAACAGCTCTTGCAGAGTTAAAAAAAGAGGCAGCAAGTACCGTAACTGACACTTCCAAAAAAGAAACTTCTCTGCAGTTTGATATGAGAGATGGCAATAATGGTCAACCAAATGAAGGGTATTTTGGTTCTTTTGATGAAAGAGCAAACTGGATGAATAAATTTAGAAATTTAACTGCCTCTGATAGTGATGCTACAGTAGAAATCCAAGAAAGCGATAATGCCAAGGTGGGCACAAAAAGAAATATTCATAATGCTACAACCGTTGATATAGAGGTGTAAAAATGGCCGGATTTTCTGTCGATAAGAAATTACCAAATGCTTTAGACCAAATAACTAAAGGAAATCTTGGTCAATTAAAAAAATCAGATAAAAATAAAACTGCAAAATCATTCGAAGAAACACGTAAAGTTTCTGGTCATCATGCCAAATTTGATACTGCTAAAGCTGAAAAATCATTTGATGAGATGATAGATTTCGTCATTAAATGTACTCTAGCTGCTGCCAAAAATATTGATCCAACTAGCGAAGATTCGGGAAGTAGCAAAAGTTCAGAAATGTTGCAAACAGCAAGTACGATGGCTATGGTAGGGTCAGCTAAACAACAAGTTGCTAAAATGGATGAAATGCTAGAGGCAGTAAAGAATCCTGGTTATAATGCACTTGAACTGCAAGGCAAAGAAGTAAGTTATAATAATGATAAGCATTTTGATGGCAAAACACCAATTAAATTCAAATATAATATTAATTATCCAGAACAACATAAAGGTGGTACTGTTGTAACGACCATTAAAATAAAAAATCCAGAGGGTGGTGTAATATACGAAACTAAAGGTAATAGTAAATTAGGTGATCATGAATTTGAATGGGACGGTTCTGACAAAAAAGGCAAAAAAATGCCAGCAGGTACCTATTCCATCGAAGTTAATGGTAAAGGATTCAGAATGCAGGGCGATCAGCGGATAGATTTCCACGTTGACGCTACTAGTGTTAGTACAGCAGTTGTTGAAGCGGTCGAAGTGCAAAATGGTGTAGTTAAGAAATTAATACTTAATAATGGCGAGCAGATTGATAAAGACCAGGTGCTTAGAATAAAAGATATTAAGAAATCCAGTGCGACGGTCGAGCTTTCTCCTGAATTAATCGGTAATCAGATAGGTCTTGATTTAAGCAAAGTACAGGTAGTAGCTGGTGATATGGATGTTTATTTTAACAACCATATACAAAATCCAGGTAAAGCGGTAATAGAGCTTTACGATAATAAGGGTAAGTTAGTTAAAACTATCGAGAGTGATAAAATAAAATCTGTAGGTATCGACAAACTTTCTTTCTCGCAAACTGGTCTTGAAACGGCTGATTATACAGTAAAAATAACAGTTGACGATAATGATAAACCAGGTAAATCTGAAAAGCTCAATCATGAGTTAACTAGTTTGGTAGTTGGTGTAAATTACGTAGATAAAACTGTCATCACTATAGATGAGAATGATGTTAGAAAAGAATTCAAACCTCATAATATTAATTCAGTTATCAACTCTATTTCTCCATTGCGTGAGAGAGCAGATAAATATATCGGAAATAGAATTACTTATGATGATTCGGAATTTACGTTTACAGGTGCGTTTGCGCCTCAAATTATTGCAAAGCAAGTAAATGAAGATGGAGCTATTATTTCGCACGAAGAGCTCAGAATTTATAATAAAGCACATGAAATGGTTGCTACACTAAAAGCTGAGTATAATCCTATTGAATATTTAGATTTTACTGCAGAACAACTTAATGAGTATATAAAACTACCTGTCACTAATCATTGGGTTCAATATGGAAATTTGGCACAAACAAATAAAGCAGAAGCTTACAGGTTTATAGAACAAGAACTTACAGCTGGGCGCTACAAGTTTAAAGATACCGGAACTGCTAACCTTTTTAAAGAGGGTTTTAGGAAGTTGCAATTTCCTAGCTGGGATGGTATCTTTAACGTCGGTGACTTCCAAGGGAGTGCTGCTGAAGCTGGTCAGGTTTTTACAACTGACCGCATAACTGTTCATGCTAAAGCAAATGGAGAGTTGTTGAATAAAGATCCAGTAAAAGCTCATGGCGTCGTTGTTGACTGGCGTACAGAACAAAGCAAATTAGTTCTGATTCTCCATGATGGTAGAGAAATTAATGAAAACCAAATTATTAGTTAGGAGTAAATCTAATGACAAAAGGACAAGATAAAAAAAAAGAAGCTAAAAAAGAACCGGCACACAAATCAATAAAAGAAAAGCGTGCAGCAAAAGCAGCTAAAAAAGCTAGTAAAAATTAAGTTGGATCATTAAGACATTATGAGTGATTTAATCAGCTTTGACTACGGCACGCCGATGCAGGCGAAATGCAAGGGAAGTGAAGTCTTCCTGACTCCAATTGACCGTTTGGGAGTCTAGCAAGGATCGAGTTTACAGAGTGATTTGTAGGCTTAAGTGGTCCGGCAGTGAAAAAGTGATGAAGAAGTTAGAATAAAAGGCATAGATTAACAAGGACAGCTGGGTGATAGGCTCAATGCGATAGGGGCAGCAATTGGCTTTAACTTAAGACAAGTGCTGAATTTTATCAGAAAGTCTTTTTATGTCTTTATTCTAATCATGATTATTTTAAATATTTGGCCAAAAAATTCTAATCAATCTGTATAAGTTTGAATTTTAGCTACAAAACCAAAGAAGGGAAAAATATTCATTCCTCTTCTTTCTTCCAAATCTTAATTGTTCACAGTAGACTACTTGTTTCGCCAAGTTTTAATTTCTCTCAAAGCTTGTTTAAGTACAGCATCTAGGCCAATATTTGCATATCCAGAAATAGGGTATATTTTCTTACTAGTGATTTTTTCGAGTAATTTAATTTTTTTCTTTAATTCTTTTTCCTCGACACTATCTATTTTGTTTATGCACAGAATTTCTATTTTTTCTTTAAGTAAAGAAGAATATGATTCAAGTTCATTTCTAATTGTCAGGTAATCTTTGTCAATCTGAGAAGAAGTTGCATCAATTACATGAATCAGCACCCCGCATCTTTCTATATGTTTAAGAAATTTATCACCAAGGCCGCTGCCAGCATGAGCTCCTTTAATAAGTCCTGGAATATCTGCTAACACAAATTCTTCATCACTAACGTATACAACACCAAGACCAGGTTTTAAAGTAGTGAAATGGTAATCAGCGATTTTAGGTTTTGCTGCTGTTGTTCTTGACAAAAAAGTAGATTTACCAACATTTGGTAATCCAACCAGCCCAGCATCAGAAAGAAGTTTTAATTTTAGGTAAGCGTCCATCTCGCCGCCAATTTCTCCTTCTGTACGCTTTCTTGGAGATTTGTTAGTACTGGATTTAAAATGGCTGTTGCCTAAACCGCCTTTGCCTCCTGGAATAATTTCAAATTGCTGATTATCTTCTGTAAAATCATGTATTAGTAAATTACCATCTTCTGAAAATATTTGCGTTCCAACTGGGACTTTTAAAACTAACGGAGCGCGAGATTTACCAGTCATATTTCTCCCTTTACCAGGCTGACCGTTTTCGGCTTTAAAGTGTCTTTTGTAGCGAAACTCTAAAAGGGTGTTAAGATGAGAATTACTTTGAAAAATAATCCCACCACCATCACCGCCATCTCCGCCATCTGGACCACCACGATCAATGAATTTTTCTCTTCTAAAACTTACTGACCCATTGCCGCCATTGCCAGCTTTAATATATATTTTTGCTTCGTCTATAAATTGCATATTGTTTTTTAACTAGCCTTTATCTTAGGTTAATATGTAGCTAGATTGGCTGATGTAAACATTAGACCTTTTGCGTAATTAATTTCTAACGGTAATTTTGTCGTCAAAACTCGTCTTGGCTTCTCACGTACTTAAGTGTACGCTGCGGTGCTCGCCTTCGTTTTTCCTAAAACTTCCTCGTTAGAAATTAATTACGCAAAAGGTCTATTTCAGTTTGTAATAAGTGCTCCAATCCAAGTCAAAACCCATTATAGCAAATATTTCCTTAATTGTCATTAAAACACTGCAAACTACAACATCTATGTAGTAGCAAAAAATCCTCACCTTGTTTGTACATATTATTAATCAAGTAAACTTGCTTGATTTACTCTTAAATAAAAATTCAATTAATAACTAGATATAGTATGTCAAGTAAAAAAACATACTATATCTATAAAAATAACTGTTGTAGAAAACTAAATTCATGCCTTATTATAAAGGCTTAAGATTAATTAAATTTGAAAATTATTTTGCTAGTTTTTGGGAGTTTTGCCTAAAAACTAGCCTTACCGGCGTTTTAAAGGAGAAAACATAATGTCTAGCAGCAAAAGGAGCGAGTATAAAATAAAAATCGATAGAAGTCGTGATGCCTTACTGACCGACTTTGGTAAAGCTGTTCTAAAAGATCGATACCTAATAGAAGGAGAAGATTATCAGGATTTATTTGCCAGGGTCGCAAGCTATTATGCTGATAATGAAGATCATGCTAATAAGATCTATGATTATATCAGTAAGCTATATTTTATGCCAGCTACACCAATATTGAGTAACGGTGGAACAGATAGAGGTTTGCCAATATCTTGTTTTCTAAATGAAACTAATGATAGTTTAGATGGTATTGTAGAATTATGGACCGAGAATGTCTGGTTAGCAGCTAGAGGTGGTGGTATTGGAAGTTACTGGGGCAATGTTCGTTCTATTAATGAAACTGTCCATGGCAATGGCAAAACCTCTGGTATTGTGCCTTTTCTAAAAGTTCAAGACTCGATGACATTAGCAATTTCCCAAGGATCTCTGCGAAGAGGTAGTGCTGCGGTTTATCTACCAATTGATCATCCCGAGATTGAAGAGTTTATTGACTTGCGTCGCCCTACTGGTGGAGATATAAATCGCAGAGCTCTAAATTTACATCACGGGGTTGTAATTCCTGATAGCTTTATGAAGGCGGTTGAAAGTAACGATAGTTGGGAGTTAAAAAGCCCACATGATGGCAAAGTGCTAAATACAGTCAAAGCCCGAGATCTATGGATAAAATTACTGACTACTAGAATTGAAACTGGTGAACCTTATATCTTGTATATTGATGCTGTAAACAAAAATATCCCAGAACATCACAAAAAATTAGGTCTAAAAGTAAAAACTTCAAACCTTTGTTCAGAAATTACTCTACCTACTGGGCTGGATCATCTTGGTAATTATAGAACAGCAGTATGCTGCTTGTCTTCACTTAATCTTGAATATTATGAAGATTGGAAAGATGATAAAGAATTTATTCCTAATGTTATGAGATTTTTAGATAATGTCCTTGAAGATTTTATCAACAAAGCTCCAGATACTATGAGCAAAGCTAAATATTCTGCCATTCGTGAACGCAGTGTTGGCCTTGGCGTTATGGGATTTCACTCATTCTTGCAAGCGCAAAATGTGCCAATAGAATCAGTAATGGCGAAAGTTTGGAACAATAAAATATTTGAGCATATAAACAAGGAAGTAAATGCTGCTTCTGTTTTCTTATCCGAAGAAAGAGGAGCCTGTCCAGATGCTGCCGAAGCTGGATTTAAGGAACGCTTTAGTAACAAAACATCTATAGCTCCTACTGCCTCTATTTCAATTATTTGCGGGAATTCTTCGCCTGGGATTGAACCTTTTGCTGCTAACAGCTTCACACAAAAAACCTTAACTGGATCTTTTACCGTAAAAAATAAAAATCTAGTTAGGTTGCTTGATAAAAAAGGTTTCAATACAGATCAGATTTGGTCATCTATTTCAACCCACGAGGGATCAATACAACATTTATCATTCTTGTCTGAACATGAAAAAGATGTATTTAAAACAGCCTATGAAATTGATCAAAACTGGATTATTGAACTAGCTGCAGATCGTACAGCTTATATTTCGCAAGCTCAGTCACTAAACGTATTTATGCCTGGTAATGTCAGCAAAAAATACCTACATGACATTCATTTTAAAGCGTGGAAGAAGGGAATAAAAAGCCTATATTATGCTAGATCTACATCAATTCAAAGAGCTGACAAGGTGTCGCGTGCTGTGCATGCAGACCAAAAAATGATTGCGTTGGAAAAAGAAAATACACTTAAAGAAAGTCTGCTATCGGAACCTGAAAAAGCAGATTATGAAGAGTGTCTGGCGTGTCAGTAATAGGAAATTATGTTTAATTAATGGAGGAATCACCAATGAGTAAAAAAAGAAAAAAGATAGAAATAAGTGAGGAAGAAATATCTTATGTAACCTTGAAAGATGGTACAAAAATAGTAGAACCAGTATATCTATCTGTAGTAACTACATTAAAGAGCTTTGCTTCTGGAGCAGATGGATTGTTTGGTGGAATTGCTTTATACGATATCTACCAAAAAGCTTTTGACCCAGACTATGAAATGTATAGTTCAAAAGCTAAAGAATTACTAAAGGGATTTATTGAGGAAGATGGAAGGTTAAATGATGGTGTTATTAGCGTTGTTAAAAATATACTTAGCTATCAAAATAGAGAGTTTAGTTTTAATGACGGATTAAAAGAAGCAGAGCCTATAGACCAAGATTTATCAGCTGAACTTGTTGAAAGCTCTAAAAACTCCACACTAGAGAAAAAAGCTAAAAGCAAAGATGATGATGAAGATAGTGACCAACAAGGTGACAATACACCAACAGAGAAGATCGAAGTTGAAGATCTGCTGGAAGAAATTGGGGAATTATCAGAGCAGCAACAGGAAGATAGTGTTGATATAACAGGTGAAAATTTAGGTTAATATATAACTCTTAAATTATCATGGGTATACACGCCGTCATCCCGTGGCTTGACCGACAATGTGGGCGTGCGATATGACAATTAGAAACGGTAAATAAACTATTAAATTTTAAGGAGCAATTAGAAATGTCATTATTATCAGCAAAACCAATTTACAAACCTTTTTCCTATCCTTGGGCTTACGAAGCTTGGCACATACAACAGAAAATTCACTGGTTACCAGAGGAAGTACCACTAGCTGATGATGTCAAAGATTGGAAATATAATCTAACCCCCGGTGAAAAGCACTTGCTTACACAAATATTTCGCTTTTTTACTCAAGCTGATATTGAAGTGAATAATTGTTACATGAAACATTACTCAAAAGTATTTCAACCAACCGAGGTACAAATGATGTTATCAGCTTTTTCCAATATGGAAACCGTGCATATTGCTGCTTATTCACATTTACTCGATACAATCGGTATGGATGAGAGCGAATATCAAGCTTTCATGAAGTACAAGGAAATGAAAGATAAATATGACTATATGCAAAAATTTGGGGTGGAAACCAAAGAAGATATAGCTACTACTCTTGCGGTATTTGGAGCCTTTACTGAAGGGCTGCAGCTTTTTGCTTCTTTTGCCATTTTGCTTAATTTCCCACGTTTTAACAAAATGAAAGGAATGGGGCAAATTATCACTTGGTCAGTGCGCGACGAGACTTTGCACACTAACTCTATCATTACGTTGTTTAAAACTTTTGTCCAAGAAAATCCAGAAGTTTGGACGGAAGCCCTCAGAAGCAGGCTATATGAAGCTTGCGCAACTATAGTCCATTTTGAAGATGCATTTATTGAACTGGCTTTTGAAGTTGGTGGTATTGAAGGCTTATCTGCACGTGAAGTACGTCAATATATCAGATACATAGCAGATCGTAGACTAATGCAGCTGGGCTTAAAGGAAATATATCTGGTAGATAACAACCCTCTTCCTTGGCTAGATCAGATGTTAAATGGTGTTGAGCATACTAATTTTTTCGAAAATAGAGTCACCGAATACACAAAAGCTGCAACAGTTGGAACTTGGGAAGAGGTTTTTGATGGTATGGATGAAAAAAACACCAACCAATAGAATATAGTTTTAATAGTTCAAGTTTGAGGCATCAATTTTGCGATGCGTCTGTGCTCATATATTCATACACGCTCGGGGTCTCGCTTTTAAATTAACGCCTTATACCAGATCTCATTTTAAATGATACAAACGAATTTTGCAGATCTCGGCTACTGCTTTCGTAGATTACTACGCTGCTCAAGCCCTCGTCTTGAAATTCATTAGTCTGATTTAAAATGAGATCTGGTA
>JACCDN010276663.1_pt1 | contig 18557 bp, 21 predicted proteins | sample 7441691 | NCBI WGS metagenome assembly JACCDN01 (sample SAMN15323439, study PRJNA562643) | freshwater metagenome | isolation source: river surface water | place: USA:Blue River Watershed | collected 2017-08-16
CAACTGGATGTACGACTACAATCACAACCGTCCGAACATGGCCTTGGGCGGTATTACCCCGAAACAGCGGTTGGCCATGGCCGCGTAACGCCTACTCCTGATTCCCCTTAAAAAGGGGAGGATTACCATATAGCCTAACCAATCGCTGTCAGCTATTTGTACGTCAATCTTTTCGCCTGTGCCTTCACACAATGCCGCAGCCTGTTCAATTGCTTTAACAAGCCCATTCATACCAATACGTTTTAATTCACCACCAAGTGCAATGTGCAAGTGCAGTTGTTTGCTACTGCGTTCACCTTCCATTACAAAAAAGTAGTTCAAGCTTTTGCCGTGCCGCTTTGCTGCACTCCCAAGTGCAATGTTGTTTAGCCTACGCTTAAACTTAGCAGCAGCATCTGCAACAACTTCCTTGCTTAGCTTTCTGTAATACGTGCCTTTGTCGTTCACTACTAAAGTACTAGACTTAAAAGTAAGCGTGAGTGCAAACCCAAAGTCCGCCTGTCTGCTACGCAAGTAATCTCGCACAGCATCCTTTTGCGTCCTTTTTTGCTCTGCATACGCAGTTCGTTGCCTGATTTCGTCTAATTTCCACATATCCTTATTTATGTTTGATAAGAATATGCGTGAAATTTCTTATATTTTGCACCTAAAATGCACTTAATTGCAATATCTTCGCTTATCTTGCAAATTATCGCTTAAATAGGTCGTTTTGCTGCTTAAATGGCTGTAACTTGCACTAACTCACTACTAACAAGGAGATTGAGATGAGTGCACTAAGTAAGTTAAAACTTGCAGCCGCAACACGCCCTACTACGCAGTCCCTCATTCTTCACCGTCGCAACAAGCTACTAGCTAAGCTTGAAGAACAGGCAAAGATTGCAGCAGCTTTAGCTAAAGGAGACAGGTATACAAGCACTCGCATCAAAAAAGTAACTGACAGCGAAGGCAACTGCAAAACCATTACTGTTGAAAAGCGTATTAAGGACTGGACGTACACAGGCGATGACGGAAAGCTGTACTTGACGGTGCGTTATGGCAATAAGTTACTTGAGCTAGCAAAGGGCAAACAAGCAGTTGAGGTTGGAGACAACAACGGTTTGCTTAACGCTATTGATTTGCTGATGCAAGCAGTTAGCAACGGGGAACTAGATACGCACATAACTAGTGCAGCAACCTCCACCAGCAAATCGTTTAAAAAATAAGGAGAGAGCTAGCGAAAGCTAGCTCGTAACAAAATGGACACTTACGAAAGCACAGTTAAGGCAAGCGGTAACTACGTTACGGTAAGAGTAGTAGCTAACGGACTACAACAAGCAATATGGCAGCTTGAAGCATTGTATGGAAAGCAAAATATAGTGCACTTACCCCGCAAACTCGCTTAGGTTAAATACTGTATGCGAATAAACGAAATAACAAATAACGGTGAAAGTGCGAGGCTAGATGCGTTAAAGCGAAACAAAGACAACGCTAACAAGGCACTTAAAGCTGAGAAAAACAGGCAAAAAATTAGCAATGCACAACAACAGATAAGCACAGCACAAAGCAACCTTAGCAAGCTAGCAAGGAATTAGTTTTCCGTCCTTAACGTAATACATAGATAACGCATTGCTAATCATCTTCTCTTTTGTTGTGTGATAGTAAGTCTTTTCTATCTGCGTAACGCTTGTACCGCACATTTCAGCAACAGCAGTTGGACTGAGATTGCTGTTTACACGTTGAGTGATGAAGTGATGACGGAAGCTATAAGGCACTAAATCCCTGCTCTCTCTGTTCTTAACTTCTGCCAGCGTCAGCACTTTATCAAAATGATAGCCAATAAGCCTGTTACTAAGCCTTGTTACTCCATCAATGCTAAACACTAATCTTTCACCTACCCTCTTCTTGTCGTCGTAGCGTTTCCACAAAATATTGCTAAGCTGCTCAAAGTACTCGTAGTCCTTAATAATAAAAGTACGTGTTTTACGTACTTTACTTGTTTCAGCTCGCACCCTAATCTCAACTAAGCTATACGCCTCATCACCAGCCAAATGCTCTAACCACTTTATGTCTTGCCACAGTAGCTGCTGTTGTTCACCTGTTCTTAGCCCACTAGCTATCGCAACAAGCAAATAATATCCAACAACAGCCTTTTTTAAGTTGTCTACATCGTCTAAGTTTATCTTCGCTTCTGCAATGCATTGCTCAAGCACAATGCCAATATCTGTTACTTCTTTGTCTGTAAAGCTAGCTCTACGTAAGTCCTCATTGCCTTTATCAACACGAGGCAGTTTTTTAAAATCAAAGCTATCTATGTAAGTCTCACCATTCTTATACAGCCAAGCCAACATCGCATTTATCGTACTCTGTTCATTTTCAACCGTACTGCGACTAACTGGTAATTTCTTGTTTTGCTTTGTACGTTCGTAGTAGTAGTTCTCGCAGTCTGTACGCTCCAGCTCTTTCAGCTTTGTATCTCGCTTAATAAAGTTAAGCCAGTGCTCCAAATGCGTCTTTATCGTTGTGTACCTACCTTTAACAATAAGTCCCGCATCAACATCCTTATGCCGTTGCTCTAAATACATTGCAACGCCATCTTTTGTTGTTATTGAGAAGTAGGTTTTACCTTGCAACTGCATTGCTTGTAGCTGGTGGTAATGCAGCTTAGCTTTATCTATTGCCGTTGCTTTATTACGTGTTTTAAGCGAAAACCGTGCGTATTTGCGTTCATTCGCCAGCCATTGTCTAAAGTGCCAGTAGTCACCACGCTTGTAAATAACAGCGTCTTCAAATATCGCTACTTCGTCTTTACTAAAGCTTTTCTTTTTTAGTGGCATAAGCGAGTAACTACGGTTTTGAGTAGCTGCACGAATGTGCAGCTTTATGTGTAACTGTAGTTACTTCGCACAACAAAATCAACCACTTAGTTTTTTGTGTGAAACTTTTGTGTAACTCACATTTCCCTTTAAATCAACGAGTTACACAAATAACATCACTCCCACTCTATTGTAAACAAGACATTTTTATCTTTTATATTCAATGGCTTATTTTCCTGCTAATTGGTAATACCATGAAAAATACCATGCTCAGAAAAGGCTTAACAATATTTTGAAAAATTGCCTACTGAGCGCTGCCGCACAGCTCCATAGGCCGCTTTCCTGGCTTTGCTTCCAGATGTATGCTCTTCTGCTCCTGCAGCTAATGGATCACCGCAAACAGGTTACTCGCCTGGGGATTCCCTTTCGACCCGAGCATCCGTATGAGACTCATGCTCGATTATTATTATTATAGAAGCCCCCATGAATAAATCGCTCATCATTTTCGGCATCGTCAACATAACCTCGGACAGTTTCTCCGATGGAGGCCGGTATCTGGCGCCAGACGCAGCCATTGCGCAGGCGCGTAAGCTGATGGCCGAGGGGGCAGATGTGATCGACCTCGGTCCGGCATCCAGCAATCCCGACGCCGCGCCTGTTTCGTCCGACACAGAAATCGCGCGTATCGCGCCGGTGCTGGACGCGCTCAAGGCAGATGGCATTCCCGTCTCGCTCGACAGTTATCAACCCGCGACGCAAGCCTATGCCTTGTCGCGTGGTGTGGCCTATCTCAATGATATTCGCGGTTTTCCAGACGCTGCGTTCTATCCGCAATTGGCGAAATCATCTGCCAAACTCGTCGTTATGCATTCGGTGCAAGACGGGCAGGCAGATCGGCGCGAGGCACCCGCTGGCGACATCATGGATCACATTGCGGCGTTCTTTGACGCGCGCATCGCGGCGCTGACGGGTGCCGGTATCAAACGCAACCGCCTTGTCCTTGATCCCGGCATGGGGTTTTTTCTGGGGGCTGCTCCCGAAACCTCGCTCTCGGTGCTGGCGCGGTTCGATGAATTGCGGCTGCGCTTCGATTTGCCGGTGCTTCTGTCTGTTTCGCGCAAATCCTTTCTGCGCGCGCTCACAGGCCGTGGTCCGGGGGATGTCGGGGCCGCGACACTCGCTGCAGAGCTTGCCGCCGCCGCAGGTGGAGCTGACTTCATCCGCACACACGAGCCGCGCCCCTTGCGCGACGGGCTGGCGGTATTGGCGGCGCTGAAAGAAACCGCAAGAATTCGTTAACTGCACATTCGGGATATTTCTCTATATTCGCGGTTCAGCAGGCATGTCCCCTTTGAGGGCGACCCGACGACAGGATAATCGACCTTATGGTGCGCAAATATTTCGGCACAGACGGTATTCGTGGCAAAGCCAACGAAGGCGCGATGACGGCGGAAACCGCCTTGCGCGTCGGCATGGCGGCTGGCCGTGTCTTTCGTCGCGGTGACCACCGCCATCGTGTCGTGATCGGCAAGGATACGCGCCTGTCGGGCTATATGCTTGAACCCGCGCTCACAGCCGGTTTCACCTCGATGGGCATGGACGTATTCCTTTTTGGCCCGCTGCCGACAACGTATAGGAAGAATAAACGCCCTTTTCACCCAAGTCCAACAGCTTTGGACCGCAGTTGACTCTTTCGACACCCCTGCGATGCAACCCAATCCGGCTGACGGGGAGCCAGCAACGCTGAAAATTTACCCTCCTCTTTCCCACTAGCGGCTCCTTTTCCGACAACCAGCACGGCGGATCCCTGCCGCGGCGCTGTGAACGCAGCATTTTGATTGGTATCGTTGGCCTTCAGGCTCGTCAGTCAAACAGACCCAGGAGCAGCTCAGCCGGTGGCGCCCGGCTTTCGGGTAACGCCCTGGTCCCGCTGGTTTCGGCTTTGTGCTTCAGGTGATCAAGGATCTGCTTGATCACTATAGGGTCTTCAATGCAGGCGATGACTTTCATGGCGCCGCCGCAGCCGCTGCAGGTCTCGATGTCGATATTGAAAACACGCTTGAGCCGTTGCGCCCATGTCATCGACGCTCGCCGTTGTGCTGGTGTTGCCGGTTCATCAGCCACCCTGACCTTGTTGCCCCTGCCCCGTTTTGCCGGCGTGACCAACGCCCGGTGCCGACTGTTGGGTGCGAACACCCCGTGGAAGCGGGTTAGGTTGACTCTGGGCTTCGGTACCAGGGCGGCCAGCCTTGCAATGAAATCCAATGGTTCGAAAATGACGTGCGTGGTGCCGTCCCGGTACGGCGTCTTGAGCTGGTAGCGCACGTTGCCGCCTCGTGTTAACGACAGCCGCTTCTCGGATACCGCCGGGCGGCTGATGTACCGGCACAGCCGTTCGAGCTTCTTGCGTTCATCGGCCCTGGCCGCCACGCCGGCGTGCAGGCTGGACCCGGCTACCTTGCCAATCCCGTCACCGAACGGATCACCACTGGTCGGCAGAGTTTGCAAAGTGAACACCTTTCGCCCCGCCTGTGAACCGACAGCGATACGGTAAGTGATCGAGTGCCCCAGCAGGGGTGTCATCGGGTCGTCATCCACCGCATCCGAGGCCAGATAGCTGTTTTCGACATCCCGTTCCAGCAGGCCTTGCCGTTCCAGATAGCGACCCACCCGGTGGGCGATGGTGTGCGTCAGCTGGGTGAGCTCTGGGCTGGTCGGCGCCTTGACCCAGCGGAAACGCGCTGAGCCGTGGGATTGCTCGACATACACACCGTCGAGAAACAGCATGTGGAAGTGAACATTCAGATTGAGCGCCGATCCAAAACGCTGGATCAGGGTGACCGCGCCCGTCTTGGCCACTTGGTGGGTATGGCCCGCTTTCTTGACCAGGTGCGTGGCAATGACGCGGTAAACGATGCCCAGCACCCACCCCATGATCTCGGGCCGGCTGGCAAACAGGAAACGCAGCTGAAACGGGAAGCTCAACACCCACTGACGCATGGGTTGTTCAGGCAGTACTTCATCAACCAGCAAGGCGGCACTTTCGGCCATCCGCCGCGCCCCACAGCTCGGGCAGAAACCGCGACGCTTACAGCTGAAAGCGACCAGGTGCTCGGCGTGGCAAGACTCGCAGCGAACCCGTAGAAAGCCATGCTCCAGCCGCCCGCATTGGAGAAATTCTTCAAATTCCCGTTGCACATAGCCCGGCAATTCCTTTCCCTGCTCTGCCATAAGCGCAGCGAATGCCGGGTAATACTCGTCAACGATCTGATAGAGAAGGGTTTGCTCGGGTCGGTGGCTCTGGTAACGACCAGTATCCCGATCCCGGCTGGCCGTCCTGGCCGCCACATGAGGCATGTTCCGCGTCCTTGCAATACTGTGTTTACATACAGTCTATCGCTTAGCGGAAAGTTCTTTTACCCTCAGCCGAAATGCCTGCCGTTGCTAGACATTGCCAGCCAGTGCCCGTCACTCCCACTCGATTGTAAACAAGCACACAAAACCCTTTAGTGACAACAATTTGCAAGAACTATCAGGCTCAGTGCCATGAAAAATACCATGACCAGATCATGAGGTTGAACACGGCTTGCGCCGGCAGCGTTCACGCTCCTGGTCGGCGATCTCGCCCGGCTGCAATGCTAGCTCAGCATCGGTCATGCGCTCCAGCACGTCGCGTAGGCGGATGGTGCAAGGAATGGGCGGCAGCTCGAACTCATAGCCGCCGGCGATCATTTCGGCCGCAATCTCCTCGGTGATGAAAAACGGCTCGTCGTCTTGGTTCGGCTTCTTCATGCCCTTTCCTCCTGGCGCTCATCCTGGCCGACAGCGGCCAGGGCATCGGCTTCCGTCAATGCGTCCTCCACGAACGCGCCGTGCTGCTTCGCTTCGGCCTGGCTGACCTCGGCCCATATCCGTTTCACCTGGGCCGCACTGTACCCGGCCAGCTCGGCGGTCTTGTTGATGCTGTAGCCGGACTTGCGCAGCGCGACAACTTGGGCGCGGCGCTTCGGATCAGCACGGCGGCCCTTGTACCGCCCGGCCTGGCGGGCCAACTCAATGCCTTGGCGCTGGCGTTCGCGCCTGTCCTCGTAGTCGTCGCGGGCCATCTGCAAGGCCAGGCGAAAAAGCATGATCTGCACGGCTTCCAGCACGATCTTGGCGACGCCCTGGGCCTCGGCCGCCAGGTCGGATAGATCGACCACGCCAGGGACGGCCAGGCGTGCGCCTTTGGCCTGTATCGAGGCCACCAGGCGCTCGGCCTCGGGCAAAGGTAGGCGGCTGATGCGGTCGATCTTCTCGGCAATGACCACCTCGCCGGGCTGTAGGTCGCCGATCATGCGCAGCAGCTCAGGCCGGTCGGCGCGTGCGCCGGATGCCTTCTCACGGTAGATGCCGGCGACGTAGTAGCCGGCGGCCTTCGCGGCCGTAGTGATCGCCTCTTGGCGTTCCAAGTCCTGCGCGTCGGTGCTGACGCGCAGATAGACCCGCGCCACCATCGGCGCGGCTACTGGCTTCGTCCTGCGCATACTTGCGGGCTCCTTTGGGCATACTCAAATGCACCCATCTTAAACTGGCAGGCCAATTTATCACATATCGATCTAAATGCGCCTAGCTCATTTTTACAGCTTAAATGAGCTATTGAGCACACTCCATATTTCGACTATTATTGAAACATGGAAACGATAAATGCTGTAGCCGCCCTGGCGGCCATCGCTCAAGAATCGCGCCTCGCGGTGTTCCGGCTTCTCGTCCAGGCCGGCCCCGCCGGCATGGCCGCCGGAAAAATCAGCGAAGCGGCCGGCATCCCGCCGTCTTCGCTATCCTTCCACCTGAAAGAGCTGGCACACGCCGGCATGGTCACGTCGCGGCAAGAAGGCCGATTTGTGATCTACGAGGCGAACTTTTCGACGGCCACTAACCTGGTGGCCTTTCTCACGGAAAACTGCTGCGGCGGCCAGGTGTGCAACCTGTCTTGCACCACGGAAGCCGGGAAGGTGTTGGCATGAGACTTCGCCATCTTTCCGACCCCGATTCTTTGCCCGCTTTGGACAAATCCTTTGCCATCGAGCGCCCGGCGCTCGGGCTGGCACCCGACGCCCCGCCGGTGCGTATCCTGCTGCTGTATGGCTCGCTGCGCGCCCGCTCGTTCTCACGGCTGGCCGTCGAGGAAGCGGCCCGGCTGCTGCAATTCTTTGGCGCAGAAACACGCATCTTCGACCCGTCCGATTTGCCGTTGCCCGATCAAGTGCAAAGCGACGATCACCCGGCCGTCAAGGAGCTGCGCGCCCTGTCCGAGTGGTCAGAGGGACAAGTCTGGTGCAGCCCGGAACGCCACGGTCAGATTACCAGTGTCATGAAGGCGCAGATTGACCATCTGCCGCTTGAAATGGCCGGCATCCGGCCGACCCAAGGCCGCACCCTGGCCGTGATGCAGGTATCCGGCGGCTCGCAGAGCTTCAACGCCGTGAACACCTTGCGTCTGCTCGGCCGCTGGATGCGAATGTTCACCATTCCGAACCAGTCGAGTATCGCCAAAGCGTTCCAAGAGTTCGACGCGGCGGGCCGCATGAAGCCCTCGCCGTACTACGACCGAATAGCCGATGTGATGGAAGAACTGGTGCGCTTCACGGCGCTGGTACGGCCGCACCGTGAAGCACTGACAGACCGCTATTCCGAACGGAAAGCGGCCGGCCACGTCATCGACGAGGCCACCGATCTTTCATCCATCGCCATTGCTCCCCAGCCACTACCAGAAAGCGAAACATCATGACCGAAAGAATCTATAACGTCCTCATCCTCTGCACCGGCAATTCGGCGCGCAGCATCATGGCCGAAGCTCTCATCAACACGATGGGGCAAGGGCGCTTCCGCGCCTACAGCGCCGGCAGTCACCCAACCGGCAAGGTCAATCCCTTCGCCGTCGAAAAGGTGGAGTCGGTGAATTACCCGACCGAGAATCTGCGCAGCAAGAGCTGGGACGAGTACGCCACGCCCGACGCACCGAAGATGGACTTCATCATCACCGTCTGCGACAACGCCGCCGGCGAAATGTGTCCGGTGTGGCCTGGTCAGCCGATCTCGGCGCATTGGGGATTTGAAGACCCGGCCGCCGTCGAAGGCACTGACGCCGAGAAGCGCCGGGCCTTCGAACAAACCTTCCGGCACATGATGAACCGCGTCCGCCTGTTCGTGAATCTGCCTCTCAAAATGCTTGACCAGACGGCCATCAAGCGCGAGCTGGCGAACATCGGCAAGACCGAGCAGGAAGCATGAGCGCCGGCGCACAGGCCATCGCCGCGAAGCCGCGCCAGGCCCCGATGAGCGGCTTCGAGCGTTACCTGACGCTGTGGGTGGCCCTGTGCATCGTCGCCGGTGTTGCGCTCGGCCAGGGCCTTCCTGACGTGTTCCAGGCCATAGGCCGCATGGAAGTGGCCCAGGTCAATTTGCCGGTGGGCCTGCTGATTTGGGTAATGATCGTCCCGATGCTGGTCAAGATCGACTTCGGGGCGCTGCACCAGGTCAAAGAGCATTGGCGCGGCATCGGCGTCACGCTGTTCGTGAATTGGGCCGTCAAGCCATTCTCGATGGCCCTGCTGGGGTGGCTGTTCATCCGACAAGTGTTCGCTCCGTTCCTGCCGGCCGATCAACTGGACAGCTACATCGCGGGCTTGATCTTGCTGGCCGCCGCGCCCTGCACGGCAATGGTGTTCGTGTGGAGCCGCCTTACCAACGGCGACCCGCTTTTCACGCTCTCGCAAGTGGCTCTGAACGACGCCATCATGATCGTGGCCTTCGCGCCCATCGTCGGCCTGCTGCTGGGCATGTCCTCGATCTCGGTGCCTTGGGACACGCTGCTGATTTCGGTCGTGCTCTACATCATCGTGCCGGTGATCCTGGCGCAGCTCTTGCGGCGGCATCTGCTCAAGCAAGGACAGGCCGCCTTTGAACGGGCCATGCAGAAGATCGGGCCGTGGTCGATGGCCGCGCTGCTGCTGACGTTGGTTCTACTGTTCGCCTTCCAGGGCGAGGCCATCATCCGGCAGCCGTTAGTGATCGCCATGCTAGCCGTGCCGATCTTGATTCAAGTGTTCTTCAATTCCGGGTTAGCCTACTGGCTGAACAAGCGGGCGGGGGAAAAGCACTCTGTCGCCTGTCCTTCGGCCCTGATCGGTGCCAGCAACTTCTTCGAGCTGGCCGTGGCGGCCGCCATCAGCTTGTTCGGTCTGCACTCCGGCGCTGCATTGGCAACCGTGGTCGGCGTCCTGGTCGAAGTGCCGGTGATGCTGCTGGTCGTGCGCGTGGTGAATCGCTCGAAGAGCTGGTACGAACGAGGTTGAACATGAGTAGGAAAAAACTGAGGAAATGATTGCAGATTGCCGCGCCGGCCGCTTCCTGGCGCATTCGATCACTGACCTGGAACACCTAGTATCCATGCTTGCTGAGGTCGCCCGATGACAGACCCAAAGAACCTAGAGAACAGGCTGCATGAGAAGGCCGACCCGGCCCGCGCCGTTTCCACTGGTCGGGTGCGCTACACACTGGCCGAACTACTGGCCGACGCGGAAGCATCCGGGGCTTACCCGCTGCCGCCGGAGGAACGCGAATGGATGGATGCGCCGTCTGTGGGTCGGGAATGGCCAAACAGTGAAGATTGAAAAAGGCGGCCAGTTCGAGTGGCCGCCCTTTCGTCATTAGCTGCACGCTTGGCGCAAGGCGTTCATTGCTTCTTGAAAATCAGCCTGTGTCGCCCGGCCCGTTTCAGCTTGGTAGTACACCACCATAAAAGCATTAGCGACGGCTTCGGCCAATGGCCCAAGGCTCCGCGCTTCCGCTTGGTTGATGTACTCCAAAGAAGAAAGAATAGCCGCTGCTTGATGCACTGCTTGCCCTGGTTCGATAATATGTTGTGTTGTCATAATTCACCTCTCCAGTAGGTGTTGATTGAAAGTGCCGGGCTGGTTGTGGCCAGCCCGGTGCGCCTACAGGTACAGCCCCGCCGCCTCCGCGAATGCTGACCGCTCATTCCTGCCGCCATTAACCTCAATACTTATCGGCTTAGTTTCGCTCTCTCTCATAGGGTCTGGCCGTGATACAAAAGCGGCTGTTTCTGTCTCTGCATCGACCTCGGTCGATTGATCACCCAGCGGCGAAATAAATACCTGGCTGACTTCTTCCCTTGGCGCTTCATCCAGGGCCGCCAATGCGGCCATGTATGTTGATGTCGTCATCGTGCTAACTCCTGACTTCGTTACTATCTGGGCCAGAATCGGCGCCCAAGCTATTGCCCTCGAACTGGCCAGATTGGCTTGCTTCTTTCGGCTCCATGCTTTCGCGTATCGAAGCAGCCAGTTTTCCGCCTGTGGTTTCGCTCACTCGCTCCTGGAATCCCTGCTTCACTTGAGAGCCGACACCCTTGGCTAACTCGGAGGCCGTGCCTGTGGCCAGCTTCGCGGCCTTGGCAAAGCCGCCACCGCTTGAGCTACTGCCGCTGTCACCAAAGCCAGCCGCTTGGGCGAATGGGCTACTGCCAGCAGTACCCGCTTCACCACCACCGTTTCCGCCACTGCTGACAACTGACCCCATGCTGGACATGTCACCGCCGGTTTCCATACTCGCTGATGCTTTCTGAAAAGCCGCTTGGAGTGCACTTGCACCTCCGGCTGCACCGGCTGCGGCACCCATAACCGCTTTACCTGCCAGGGCAGCGCCGCCAGTTGCCATACTGGCCGCCGTCACCGCCGCCCCAACTGCCGCACCCGCACCGAAGTTTCCAATTCCACCGGCTGCGCCAATACCACCACCAGACACAAGACCAGAAATCATCGGCGGAACTTTGTTGACCAAGAAAAGCAAGATGACCGATATAACCAACATCACGGCCAGTTCCTGGGATGCCATGTTCTCGCTGATTTGCGTGTAGTAGTGATTGATGAACTCTTTGCCAATCGCAACCAGAAGCACCATTGCCATAAGCTGTGCGGCCAGGCCCAGCACGGTCTTGTAGTAATTGATCGCCATGTCGGAAGTCCAACGACTTCCACCAAAGCCAAGGAAGAACACACCGGCATACAACAGAATCCAGGCTGATGCGAGCAACAGCAACAGGTTGACCGCAATCAACGCCAGGACAAACAAAACAGCCAGGGCCATTAGCTCCATGACCAGAGCAGTTGCCATCTGCCGCCATCCCAGCTCCGAGGTGGCCTGTACTGTGCGGTTGTATAACTCGAAACCAAGATCAAGGATGCTGGAGGGCCCAAGATTGCTATTGGAAAGTCCCCCCGCCTGCGCGCCCAGAGTTTGCAATGACTGAACAATCGTACCGGCGATATTCATGCCCTGGTTCGCATTCGTCAGCAACCACCAGAAAAAGCCGGTGAAGATCGTGAAGCGAACGAACTCCGCGAAGAACTCGCCAATGTCGGCCTTGCGCAAAGCCATCATGCCGAATGTCCAGACCATCGAAATCACAACCAGCGTCCAGAACAAACGCGATGCAGCGGACTCAATAGCTGGCCCCCATGTTGCGGCAGCATCATGAAAACGCTTGAGCACATCATTCATAACACCGCTGCTACTTAGCTCCTGCGCCATTGCAGGTTCAGCCAGCACCATTGTGGCGACCATCATCAAGCCACCTAGAGCAATTTTCTTTCTCATGGCGACCACCTCAATAATCATCTTTAGGGCTGGGCTTGAACTCCCACTGACGCATCTGCTTGGCCTTCTGGAATGCTCTGCATTCCTCGGTAAAGGCCTCTCGGTTCGCTTCGCTGCGCATTTCATTCAGTGCTGCCTGGAACGCATCGGGGGCACACGTCGCCGCATTTGGTTCGGGCATCCTTTCCTGTTCACATCCAGCCAACAACAGCAACGTAGCCGCGGTAGTAAAAAAGATTTTTTTCATCTCACCGCCTCCCTAGTAGTTGTCTGCCGGACTCGGGCGAAACGTCCAGGTACGCATTTGCTCGGCCCTGGCATCACCTCGCGCCTCGGCATCGAGTTCTGCTGCAATCCGGGCTGCCTCCGCGTTGTGTTGGGCGGTCAACATGGTGCGAATCTGCAAGAGCTGATTGGCCTGCTGGCTGGCGAGCTGGTTGGCGTAGCCGATGGCCTGTAGCTGGCCAGTTGCACCCTGGGCCGCGCCTTGCAGCCGCTCCAGGGTACGGGCGTCATCCTTCAAAGCCTTTTGCTGGTCGGCAACGGTCTGGAACAGGGCATCGTTGGCCTTCTTTTGCGACTCTGACGCCAGGCGGCGGTTCTCTTCCATCGCTGCCTTTTCGGCCGGCGTGCATCCGCCGCTGCCGTTGAAGCATGGCGAGCTGCGGTAATAGGCCACGTCCTGAAACTTGGCCAGGTAACGATCCAGGCTGCCTAGCTGGTTCTCGTAATAGGCCAGCGTGTTTTGCGCGGCAATCAGCCGGTTGATCGTAGTCTGCGCCTGATCCCAGATATACGCGGCTGGGGCCATCGTGTTCTGGAGCTGATTTTCGTACTGCTGCAACTGGGTCTGGTACTGCTCAATCTGCTTGAGCGTCTGCGCCACCGACTCGATGGCCGTCATGATGTTCTGGGCCAGGTTGCCGCCGTCGATGACGGGGATACCAGCTTGCACAGGGGCGGTGGTAGTGGTGATAAAGCCGGTTGCGAGTGCAACGGCTAGAGCGGTTTTTTTAGCCGCTAAAATTTTGGACTTCATGGTCGTACTCCGTCGATGAAAAGAAGGCATTGCCTTGACCAAGCGTTGTGCTTGTTCTCGGCAACGTTTCATCGAAGAGCTACGCCACTAGCTGATCGGTATTGCCCTTGGCGCTGAGGCCCGGACTTACAAACGTAAAACTACTCTGTTTTTTTATCGCTTTCGGACAAGCCAACTTCCCGGCCAATCTCTTCAAGCTCTAGCGGCTGTACTGCCGCCGTCAGTATTTCGCGTATTTCCGCGTCGGTGCTCCTATCGTTGAGCGCTGCTCGAACTTTCAACGCACGGTGCACCTCGGCGGGTAAATTCCTGATAAGCACATTTGCCATATCAATACCCTTTTGGTGTACCCGACAACCATGCTATCAAAGATATTAAAAATAGCAAGACCTATACTCTTGCAACCGGCGGTAGCCGATCAGCCCCGCAGGGCAGGATTCCCGTTGAGTGCCCCCGGCGCGAATAAGGGACAGTGAAGATAGATAACCGGCTTGCCGGTTAGCTAACTTCACCCATCCTGCCCGCATTTCACCCACTATTGAAAATCTAGCGCATATCGAACGTAAAGCGTTTTATCGTCAAACAAACACCGATTCTTGGCAACATAACCGTAATCGTCACCAAATCGGCCTGCAATCGACATAGTCGCTTCAAAATCGCTGCTCAATCGGCTTTAAATCGGAACCTAAAATGCCAACAATCGACACAAACCATTCGCCCCGATGGGGCGAGTTGGACGCCAAAAAAGAAGGGCATAACCCGCCCCTCAAGTGTCAATGAACACAAGAAATTTGCCTCCCCTCCCGTCATACCACTAAGGCGACGTATTGATACTTGAGGGGCAACCTTTCCTGATGTTGACACCTTCACGCAGGTTACTGGTTATGGGCGTCCAACACACACGGCTCATTCCTGCTTGGTAATAATAAGAATAATAATCTTCTTATTATTCTTACCGAACGAATGGGCACTGCTTAGCCATTTCACGTTTCGAGCCAAGGTTTCAGTACAGATAACTACAAGTGCACACAGCGGCCCTCCAGCACCGTTAGACGCAGATTCTGCTTCAGCTCATGGAATAAGGGACTCCGGGTTGTTTTCCCCTCTCACAAGGCGTTTCAGCGGCCACTGAAGCCGCCTTCTCTTCTTGGCGTTAAACCATCGGCCTATGGCCGATTGATAAAGCCCGCCAGGGCTTTATTGGCAAGGTCAGAACGCGCCCTCAAGGCGCGAGCTGCACCGCGCATGATGGATTATCTTTAGATAATCTTGGATGGATTTCCCAAACTGCCCGCAAAGCAGCGCACCGTCTGGGTTTTCCAAATTGGGACGGGGAACGTTACGACGGCAGAAGGGGAGCGTTACGACGGTAACAAGGGAACGTTACGACGGTAAACGGGTGCAGTTGCCGTGGGGCCAGGCCTCTTGATCTCCCATTTTCCCTTGGCGTATTCGTTCACTACCCAACCCACGGCGGCAAGTTCGGCCAGTGCCTTCCGGGCAGTCTGACGGCGTTTTTTCATAGCTTCGGCATTGGCTTCATCTGGCCAGACATAGCCGCAAAGCGTGTCCAGTTCCACGCGCCCGGATTTGCCGGGGTCGATCCAGCCGCATAGCCGTTGGTGCATCAGCCGTGCCGGATCAGTCTGTAGCACCCGCACTTCCGCCATGTCGATACGGGCATATGGACGATGCCCCAGGATCGCTTCGGCAATACGCGGATTCAGGGCAACCCATAGCCTGCCGTCCGTCTCGTCAAAAGCATGACTCATCAGGTGGAACGCGGCTTGCCGCCGTCCCTTCGTCACAAGGATGGTGACGTTCGACATGCGCAGCAGGCTGGCTTTGAGCGCCTTGATGTTGTCGCCGCTATCCGTCATGCCCGTTTCTGAGAGCAGTTTGGTCAGGCTCTCACGAACCACCAAGCCGTCTTGCTCAATGGCTTCGAAACGGGGTTCAAGGAATAGCCGTAGCTGTCGCCCCGTCTCACTGGTCGGTTCCGGGGTTAGCAAGATGCCGTTCGGGCCGCCAAGGGCCACGATGCCTTGCAAAAGACGCATATCATCGGCCCCGAGAGGTTCGAATCCGACGAAACGCATGGATTCGTCCTCGCCAAAGGTGTAGGTCACGTCCAGCTTGCAGCGTTTGCGATCGCCACGCTTGAGGCTGCGGAACAGGCCAGGTGCCAAACAGTGCGCGGGATCATGTCGGACGTGGGTCAGGTCATGCTTAGGCTTCTTCACGCTGTCTCCTTTTCACCTTGCACTGCCGCTCCAGTACAGCAGGCTTCAACACGCCGCCGTCGTGCCGTCTAAACCAGAGTTCTTGAAAAGGTGCGCCATAGTTGGCCTTGCTGACGCCAAAGCGGACAAAATACCCACGCTGACAATCATCGACCCCCAGTATCTCGGCCTCGCCTTGCGTCATGCCGGATAGGTACGATTGCCAACGGATGTTATCAACCAGTACGGACGATCCACGACTGGCCTGCTGTTGATCGCCCGACCCCATCATGGCTGCGCTTTTACTCGCGTGGTGCAGAAACACAATGGAGCAGCCTGTATCAGCGGCTATGGCCTCCATGTGCCCAACAACCTGCGCCATCGGCCCGCTAGCGTTCTCCTCCTCAATGTGGAAGCGCCGCAAAGTGTCCAAGATCATCAAGCGACGACCTTCAGCGGCTCGTTTGAGAGCATCGAACCAGCTAGCAGCCATGATGTTTGGGCATTTACCGATCAAGGGTTCAATGAGCAAACCATCAGCCACGGCTTGCCGTTCCGCTGCGCTGAGGTGTGCCCCAAGGGCGTGCAGACGATGGTGAATAGCGGCCGGTGGATCTTCAGCAGGCAGATAGACCACTTGCCCGGTGGGAAACTCGCCTATTTCAAGTAAATCAGGCCCGCCTGCAATCTGTGCAGCCAATTGAAGGGCCAACATGGATTTACCAGCCCCACCAGGCGACACAAGAGCACCAACAGTGCCAGCAACCATATTAGGCAGAACATAATCAATGGGTGGCGGCAATTCCGTGAAAGCCGCCATAAGATCAAGAGCCATATAACTAGCCCTCTATAGGGCCAGGTCGCGCAGCTTGATCACCCGATGATTTACGTGCCTCAATCCACTCTTCGACCTCTGACAAATCCCAGGCGACATTTCTACTGGTTAACGCGATACGGCGTGGAAAATCCCCTCGCTGCTCCAGGTTATAAATTGTTCGTGTCGAAAGCGGGATCATCTCCAGGAGCTTCTTCCTGTTGATGAGGGTCTTTATATTTTGCATGGGTCAATACCTCTCAAATGAATAGTTGCTATTCATCGAGTAGCTGCGCGAAGCAGCTAATCGGTAATTGACCTGCCCGATGCCAATGGCGGCCTTATTTATAAATTCACGGCATCAACTTCAATGCTATCAAAGATAGCAAAAACATCAACCCTTACTGCCTCCCGAAGTCCACTCATCAATCATATCGGCCCAATCCTGCAACATCGCCGCCCGCTGCTCGCGGTACTCAGCCTTGTTGTAGACAGCCCTCACGCCCTTCTGCTCGTGCGCCAGGCACTTCTCGATCCAGTCGGTGTTGTAGCCGGCCTCATGCAACAGCGTGCTGGCTGTGCGCCGCAAATCATGCGGTCCGAACTTGGTAAGTGACTTCCCATCTTTCTGCGCCGCCTTGTAAGTCAGCGTCAGCACCTGGTTAAGTGTGGCAGCGCTCATCGGCGCATCCGAGTCGTACCGTGATGGCAAAACGAAGTCGGAACCACCGGCAAAGGTTTTCATGGCAATGAAAATATCCAGAGCCTGCTGGGACAGAAATACCAGGTGCGGGTTACGGCGTTTCATCCGCTCCTTTGGAATCGTCCACAACGCTTCGCTGAAATTGATCTCGCTCCAGGTCGCATTGGTCAGCTCGCTCTTGCGCACCATCGTCAGCAATAACAGCTTGGCCGCCGCACGGTTTGTTGGGCTTGTGCCCACTCGCTCCATGTACTGGTACATCAGCCCAATTTCTTCTGGCGTCAACGCTCGGTCACGTGGCTCGAATCGAGCGATGCTTGTTGGGCGCACCAGTTCTGCCGGGTTTTCGACCTTCTGCCCACGCTCGATGGCCCAGCGAAATACCTGCAACACGATTTCACGCACATGAACGGCGGTGGCCGGTGCGCCTCGCTCAACAATGGCATCAGCCAGCGCCCGCAAGTCTTCGTGGGTGATCTCCACCAGCTTCTGATTGCTGAATTTCGGCTTCAGCTCACGCTCATAAACCGAGCGGCGCATATCGCGGGTGGAGTCGGCCATCTGGTAGCCACGCAGCCACTTCTCCGCCCAGGCACCGAACGTCTCTGCATCTTTCACCCGCGCCTTGTCTCGGGCTTTCTCCTTGGCCGGCGACTTGCCCGCCGCAACCATCTTCTTGGCGTCACCCAACAGCTCGCGGGCTTCGGCCAGGGTGATGCCACCGACACCATAACGCCCAAAGGTGATGGTCTCCTGCCGACCGTTGATTGAGTAGTTGTAACGGAACGAGATGGAGCCGGCTGGAGTCACTGCCACATAGAGACCTTCCCGGTCATTCACTTTGTAGAGTTTGTCCCTGGGCTTGAGATTGCGCAGCTTGGTATCGGTCAGCATGTACCTTGTCCTTCTTCGTCTCCGATACCATGCTGAAAAAATCTCGAATTTATCGTATTTTTTCTTACGAAACAGTAACTTATAGAATATTAATACCATGAACACACAAAAGAACGCAGCATGGTATCGGCATCAATCATGGCATCGCCAAACCATAATACCAGCTTTAATGCCATGCTCAAACGGTGCTTGGCGCTTCCTCCCGTTGCCAGATCGTGCCAAACACAAACAAAAAAAAGCCCGCAATTACGCGGGCTTAGCGGCATTTCATGCCATCAGGTGCCTGGCTGTGCCAGACGCGGAATCATTCCCACTCGATCGTTGCCGGTGGTTTACCCGAGATATCGTAGACAACCCGGTTAATACCACGCACTTCGTTGATGATACGGTTACTGACCTTACCGAGCAGGCTGTGCGGCAATTCTGCCCAATG
>JACCDN010746193.1_pt1 | contig 18552 bp, 4 predicted proteins | sample 7441691 | NCBI WGS metagenome assembly JACCDN01 (sample SAMN15323439, study PRJNA562643) | freshwater metagenome | isolation source: river surface water | place: USA:Blue River Watershed | collected 2017-08-16
GAGATGATGTTGCGCCACATGGGCTGGGTGGAGGCGGCGGATGTGATCATCCACGCCATGGAGGCAGCCATTGCCACCAAGCGCGTTACTTACGACTTCGCTCGTTTGATGGATGCCGCGGAGCAGGTGAGTTGCTCAGCGTTTGGCGATGTGATGATCGAGCAAATGTGATTCCGATGCCTGTCAACCAGCGATCTTGTCTGCCTTGCACAGCGTGTTGCGAAGGTTGGTTGAAAATTGATGAAGGGCCTGTTCAAGCCCATGCAGGAAAGCCTTGCAGCCATTGCACGCCCTCAGGGTGCGGTATCTACAACATCCGACCGGTCAACCCTTGCCAACGGTTTTTTTGTGCATGGCGGCAAGCGGACACTCCCTTGATTGAGGCGATGCGTCCCGATCTTTCGGGCGTGATGGTGGTGATGGATCGGCTGACTTGGCGTGACGACAAAGTGCTCGTGGCCATTCCCGTTGGTGAGGATATTCCTGAGAAGAGCCTGACGTACCTGTTGAGTTTGGCTCAACTGACAGACATGAACATGCTCACTGTTCAGTTTGTTCAAGAGCAGCAAAAACTGACGGGCGGGAGCCGAATTTCTGCCTACGGCAGTCCTGATTTTGTGGCGGATATGAAATTGCGCTTCAAGGACGGCGGCCTAGATTGGTGACTTAGCTTTTGTAGCGAAGCATCGCATAGCGCTCGCTGCTTTTGGCCAAATCCAAAATAGAGGTGGCTCCCATTTTTTTAAAAATGGATGCGCGATGAACCTCAATCGTGCGGGTACTGTTGCCTAGCGTTTCTGCAATTTCTCGGCTCGTTTGGTTGTCCAAAATCATGCCGAAAATTTTTCTTTCCTGTTCAGACAAAAGTGCTTCGTGCTGTTCGTACGTGGCTACGAAATCGTGGTCTGTTTTGATTTGGTGTGACTTACCCAATGCACCCGTGATCTTTTGGGTCAGTAAATAAGGATCGAACGGTTTGGTCAAGAAATCAAAGGCCCCCAAGTGCATGGCGTCCACCGCCATGGCGACATCGGCGTGCCCCGTGATCAAGATCACCGGCCAAACACATTGCGGGTGCTCTTTGCGCAAAAGGGACATCATGTCCATGCCGGATAACTTGGGCAGACGGATGTCAGAGACAACACAGGTTGGCAAACTCAAAGCCTGTGGGTTGGCTGCGGCTGAAGCTAAAAAATCCTCTGCATTTTTATAGTGAACGCAGGTGTAATTCGATGCAGAGAGCAACATCAGCAAACTCTGGGCGAGTGCGATGTCATCTTCAACGAGTTGTATAGGGTGTTGTGGCTTGACGTCAGACATACCCTGATTATGCGGTGTTCAGCTTGGGCAGAAAGAGCGAAAAAGTCGCGCCGCCGTCGTTGTTGTTTGCCCAGCGTATGCGTCCCCCGTAGCTCTCAGCTACCGATCGGCACAAACTCAAACCAATGCCCATGCCTTCTGCTTTGGTGGTGAAAAAAGATTCAAAAAGATTGGGTGCGTTTTCTTGCGAAATGCCGTGCCCCGCATCTTGCACATCGATGCGAGCCCATACAGTGCCGTTTCTTGACGTATGGGTATAGGCGTGAATCTTTAATTTTCTCTCTGCAGGTTTCACCGCGGCCATCGCCTCAGCACCATTGCGGCAGAGGTTCAGAATCACTTGCTCTAACAACGCAGAGTCAATGCGGGTACACAGATCTGCTTCGCTTTGCAAAGTCAATTGGCACAGGTGCTCCTTGGCTGTGAGCATCAAAATCGGCTCTAAATCATTCAATAAACGTTGGATGTCCACGGAGGTCATCACATTGGGTTGTCGCTTGAGGTAGTTTCGGATGGACTGAACCACTTCGCCTGCTCGCATGGCTTGTTTGCGAGCGCTTAGCAGTGCATCTGCCAAGACGGGGTCGTCATAGCCTTGACTCTTCATGCGCATTTCACATGCGGCCACATAGTTGGCAATCGTGGCCAAGGGTTGGTTCAATTCATGCGCCAGGGCTGTAGACACCTCGCCCATGGTGCTCAGCTGACTTTGCTTGACCAATGCCATCTCTTGACGTGCAATCGTCTCCTGAGCCAATCGATGCTTTTTTGTGTCCAGAGCGTATCGAAACAACAAGAAACAAAGAAACACACCTAAGAACGCCAATAGCCATGAAGTGCTGTCAAACGTCAAGTCAGAGGTTTTGATGTGCGTGAAAACCAAGTGCGATTGGATGCCTGGAAGGTCAAGGGGCTGGCTCACCATCAGCGCATGCGGAGTCAGCATGGGCGCTTGTTCACTGAAACTGACCTGTATGTTGCCCGCAATCGTGATGCCAGAGTGAGGGGGGAGCCAAAAGCGTGGGTCAATGCGTACCACCCACATCGTGCTACCCCCACGGGCGGGCAATACCATTTCAGGTGTACTTTGCCCTGATGGTGAATAGCTGTGCGCCCAATACACTTTTTGCTGATCATGGGCCCGCATGAAACTGAGCAATACAGAGGGGGGAAGTTGCTGCCGGCTAATGGGCGCCCATACCTCTTTGCTATCGACAGATTCGCGCTGCGCCAGCAACATGCCTGAATCGTCACGTAGCTCAATGCGGGAATAGATGGGGTATTCCTGCATCAGGCGTTTGGCTCGCTCACCAAAAGTCATGAACTCTGAGGATCGCTCCAACGCTGCGACACTCAAAATCCTGTCTTCTTCATCCTTGACCTTGGTCTTCAGCTCTGCTGTGTATCGTTGAGCATGGACATGCAACTCATTCAGTCTGCGCTCTTGAACAAAGTCGGCAGACAAAACAATTGCCAAGCTGGTGAGCGCAACAGTGACTGCGACCAGGGCCAACAGTTTGGCGCTGCTGTCCAGCCGATCAGTTAAGAAGGTGAGAAATTTGGGCGACTTCATGTGGCCCTTAGGTTATCGCTTATTTGAGCAAATCAGCGACGTGTTGTCCTGATGATTTCAGTTTTGGCACGATGTAAGCCTGCTCTGCTGCCCACAGCTTGCGCGCGAAGTCGGGGCGAGTGCAGCCCTTGGCTTCAAGCTCAACCGCCGCTTCGTAGCTTTTAAAGCGAGCCAGAGTTTCAGCAAAGTAGTCTTGTGACGCTCGACTCACGGCTTGGGCGATTTCTACATTTTTTTGGTAGCGCGTGCATTGCTCCGTGACACGCAACATCGTTGGCAGCACCGCGCATGAATTGGTGTTCAAAGCCTGGGCTGATCGAAATTCAGCAATGGCTTTGTCAGCCAATGCTTGTTGCTCGTTGGCCAGCTTGCGCGCTTCCTCAATTTCTTTGACGACCGCGCTGTTCTTCGCACTGGAAGCTGGTGGTGTCGCTGGCTTGGGATTGACTGTGTACGCGCACGTTTGTTCAAGTCGCGTCAAGCCAGCACGTATTTCATTGTTCAGGCCACGTTCTGGCTCTAAAAACGACTTGATCTTGTCCTGAAGCTGATCAGCGGGGGAGGCAGGAGCCGCATTGTTCGTTTGTGCATACGCCTGCATGAGTGTCAGATTTAAGACACACATGGCACTCACAGCCAAAGCAGTCCATGACAGTTTGGTAATGCGCCCACCCAGCTCCCTTGTCGGTGCCAATGTTGTGTTGCAAACGTATGGATTAATGCTTGTCAACTTTTGAACTTTGAGTGCTGAAAAATAATTACTTACCAAATTGCTCAACTAATTCTAATCGAGATTTGGTTCCTCTACTTTTAAAAGTTTTCAAATTGATATAGATCAACTTCGTATTGCCCGTAAAAAAAATTTCGGGAACTACGTAGACATTTGATAAGTAATGTGATAAATTCAACAGAACTGATAAATACATCCGGAAACCATTCAAACCAATTTTGTCCATGACAGAGAAGAAAAGTAAATCTTCCAAGCTAGCGGGCGCTCTCAAGAAGAGTGCACGCAAGCTTCTGTCTGGCAAAAAGGATCTTGCCAAACTGGGTGCAGCGCTGCCGTTGATGGCATTGTTGGTTGAAGAAGTTCGAGCTGCACAAGCGAAGAAAACACCTTTTAAAGAAGCTTCTACTGCACCGATAGCACCAGCCGATGCACAGCAACTTGATGCGAATCAAGAGAAGCTTGTTCAAGACGCGGTTGATGCATCCAAAGAAACCTCTCTAACAGATTCTGTTCAAGACACGGCGACTTCTGCGCGTGAGGCTTTGCGTGCGGTGCTTCAAGATGAGGTTGCCAATGGCGAAGCAACACTTCGCGCCAACAACAACGCAGAGCCCTCAGGAGCTGATGCAGGACGACAAGCCGTTCGTTCTGTCTTGAGCGACGAGGTGGTAGATGCGGTAGCAAAGGCAACTGCAGCTTCGCCAGATGCAGCTGTTGCGTTGTCCACGTTGCCGGCTCTGCCGGATGTGCCGATCTTTGGATCTGTGTCGGGTGGTTTCAACCCGTCGTTCTTGGCTGCTCTCGCACTGGGAGGCGGAGGTGGCGCCGGTGGCATGTTGGCGCAAGCTGCTGGTGTCAATGTCAGTGGTTTTGTCATTGACGGATACGTTTCTGGCGCCACTGTCTTTGCTGACATGAATGGCAACTTCAGCTGGGATGACGGTGAGCCCTATGCGCGTACCGATGACTCTGGTCGTTATGCATTTACGACTCAGCTGGATCTGACCGACATCAAGATTATTTCTTTGGGTGGTTTGGATACAGCCACGCTCTCTCCCATCAAGATGATGGTTGGTGCTCTGGGCTACAACTACATCACCCCAGTGTCGACCCTCTACACCCAAGCCGGTGGTGAAGGCGCGCTCCATGCGGCAGGCTTGAACCTCAGCGATTTGACGTATGACCCCGTCGCACAATTGAGCGGCGCAAACGCAGCCCAGGCGGCGGTCGTGTTGACCATCAGCCAGTCGTTGCTGGTGACCTTGAACAACGCCACTGCACTGGTCAAAGAGCTGACGGGTGCAGACGACACAGCTGCTTTCAACAGTGTGTTTGCCGCCATTGAACAAGCCGCGACGAGCGCGAATGGCGTCACCAACTTGTTGACCAACGCAGGCGATGGCTCAAGCGAAGGCGCTGGTGTTAGCTTCCTGAAATCTGCCTTGATTCACTCAGGCTTGTCGGAGTCTGATCTGTCGGATGACAGTGGCTTTGGCTACTTGATCAACGCAGCGGCCAGTGCCATGGCCGTGGTGAACGATGCGTTGCTTGCATTAGGTCAAGACCCTGCGGCCGTTCAAGCGGGGGAAAACCTCGCATGGGCCTCCATCGGCCAACAATCTCTTCTTGCCGACATTCAAGCTGCAGCGCAGCAGTTTGTTCCTGGTAGTGCTGAAGCTCAGGCCCTGGCGACTGCCATCAATACCAAGTTCAGTGTGGCGGCAACCGAATCATTGGTTGCCACACAAGCCGCCCGCTTGGCATTCAGCAAAGCTGATGGTTCGGGTATCTCGACATCTGCTGATGTGTTGCGTGTTGATGCCTCAGTGGGTGGAGTTGACACAGTTGCATCTACGAATGTTTTAGCAAACGATTCTGCTTCCTCAGGCAGCCTGTCTTTGCTTGCCGTTGGCTTGCTTGACGGTCGTGTTCGCAGTACGACTGCTTCGGTTTCTCAAGAGACACAAGACGCAATTGCACTTGCATTAGAAAACGATGGAGCTGCCCCCGATACTTGGACTCTCACCCTTGAGCAAGGCCCAACTTCAAATGCTGTGAACTACTTTGCAGGCATGAAGCTGCAAGTCACCTCAGGTCTTGAAGATGGTCAGAGTGTGAATGTGGATGTACTCAGCTATCGCGTCGTTGACGGTGTGTCAATGGTGGATGTCCAAGCGCCGGTAGGCGTTGCTTTTTCTGCATTGGCTGAGAGCTTTGATGTCCTGATCAGCAAGCCTTTGCCGTCTGATTTGACGGTTGATTTTGATGCGGATGGCTTGGTAACTGTTACGCGAAGTGCTGGCGGTGAAAGCGAAATTGGTCAGTATGACCTGATCTACGTTGCACAGCGCTCTGTCACAAACGCACTCACGAGCGAAGTGACAGCGGAAGGAGCAAAAGTTGGATTGCTAACTGTCTACGTTCAGCCTCAAGCTCCCGAATTGGCGCTGACGTTGGTCGCGCCTGCTGGTTCAAATGCGCCCATGTCAATTGCTGAGGCGTTTGGTGACTCGGTCAAAACATCGGTTGTGCTGAATCTTGGTCTAGAAGCCGGTTCACTGGGGGTTAACGGATCTGTTGAAATTCGTGATCTGCCACAAGGCGTGTCTTTTGTTAACGGTTCAACTCCCATCGGCTACTACAGTGCGGCCAAAGACTCTTGGATTTTGAGTGCCAGCTCAGCAGACTTTTCTGCCTTGAAGATGCTTGTACCGGCCAACTTCAGTGGCTCAATAACTCCGACAGTCATTGCGACAAGTCGCTATGCCAATTTAGCAAGCGCAACGACGTTAGACGACGTCACCATCACCATCACGCCAACAACTGACGGCTTCAAGTCCATCAGTGCACAGGTTGCGTCAGACATTGACAGCTTCTTCGAGGAGGCTTTGTATTCTCAAGGCGTTGAAGACAAGTCATCTAGTCTGATCTCTGATGTAGCGGAGCTATCAAACTTTGTTCAGGGTTTGCGCGCTCAGCTCATCGATGCAGATGGATCCGAGCATCTCGCTCTGGCGTTGGAGCTCCCACAGGGTTGGACGTTTGTTTTGCCAGCTTCGCTGGGCTTTGAATATACGCTGCTGGATCCAGTTGCCGGTCACGGTCCGGTTTTGCGTTTGTTCGAATCGAATGGCCTGACGCTCACGCAAATTTTGCCAAAGCTGTCCGTGCTCCCTGCAGCTGACTTTGCAACCAATGATGTAGGTTCTGTTGCACCTTTGATTACTGCGCAAGCAGCTTCATTTGAAGCATCGCTTTTAGGCACCGCTCGCTGGAACGCTGAAACTGTCTTTGATCAAGCCATACAGATTCTTCCAGTTTCTGACTCGGTCACGTTGACTGCGACGACAGCGGGTTGGGATCAAGCAGATAGTTGGAACGCGTCTGAGTCTGTGTTTGCTGTCGAAGTCACGCCAACAGTCATCAGCTCGGACGATGTCGGTCCAGTCGAGAGGTTTTACCTTGAGGTGTCTAAAGCTGACTTAGAGCTCATCAAAGTGGGCAGTCGCACTGCCAGCCTTGATGAATCCACCATTGAGCCAGGCACATTGTCTTTGGTCAATGGCTGGTATCGCTTTAAGCCTTCGTCTGAGGACGGCGTCTTCAAAATCAATGTGCCTGACACCTTGTACGGTGCAGATTTTTCTGTACGTGTGCGTCCACTGGGCTTGGATGTGGGCTTGGCATCGGATACTGCAGTTGCGCCGAATACCAACTTCACGACAGGCAGTGCATTCGTCGTTCATTTCGCAGTAGCTGAAACAGCATTCGCTCCCACCGTTGGGTTTGGTCGTGTCTCTGGTTACAAGGAAGACGCACCGATCGCATTGAACAAGCTCTTGGTGGTGACGCCATACATGGAGCGTACGCTTGACACCATCACTGTCAGCATTCTGGTGGGCGATAACTTCACAGTGCTCAAAAATGGTGAGTCTCTAGACTTGAGCCTTGATGCGAATGGCTATGTTCACATACCTGCTTCGCGCTTGGCTGACTACAGCATCCTGCCTGCAGAGAACTTCAATGGCGCTATCTCAGTTGATGTCATTGCCTCTGACGCAAAGCATGATGGCTCTGCCGCTCAGTCGAGTGAGTCGTTGACTGTTGCCGTTCCGATTGAATCGGTGATCGACGGTTTTGAGTTGGTTGAAGCTGAGCTCCTACAACTGCGTGAAGAGCTTGCAACGATTGAAGTCAACACCAATCAGGCGCTCACGCTTTTTGATCCTGCAGAGACAACCCAGCCAACAACTTATCTTGGCAAGCTTGAGCGCTACATTGAGCTCAAGTACCTGAGCGTCAAAGACGAAGGTGAGACCTATTCCGTCAATTTGGTCTTCCCAAATACTGATGCTTCAGCGGTTGTTGTCAAGGTCGGTGAGCAAGCCGTTTTCCCGAGCACCGATGCGCAAGGAAACTTGGTCTTCACGATCACACAAGACAACTTGGAGAGCAACAGTCTCATCACTTTAGAGGGTAGTACCGGCCTCTTTGGTAAGAGCATGAGCCTTGAGGTGTTCACTCAAGACGGCACCAATATCTCACCAGTCCTAAATCTTGCAACCTCTGCTGTCGATCTCACCACGGATGCGATCGCTCCGAATGCGGCAGTTGGTGCAGCCTTTGGTTTGGAAGACGCCTCGGGCATCGCGATTCCTGTCACATTGCCAGTCGACGTATCTCGTGCTGGATTTGAGAAAGTTGGACTGCAAATCCAAACAACCAATTTGGCATTGCAAGCAGGTAAGTTCACCGCAGAACTTTTGGAAAGTGATGCGATTCTGACGTTCAATTTCGACGCGGCTCTATCTGCGTGGCGAATTTTTGATCAAGTACAAAATTTTGATGCCGCACGCCAGATCGATTTCTCGACTCTGAAATATGTGCCTCATGCCGACTACGCCGGTAGAGCCCAGTTCAGTGTGGCATCTTTTGCCAAGACAGCTTCCGATGAGACTTTGTCCGCTACTACATCTAACTTTGTAGTGACTGTCAAGGCCGTTGCCGAGACTGTTAATTTCAAAGACCAGTCTGTCGCTGATACGTTGCTCGCTGGCAGTGGCTCAGAAGATTCGCTGATTGACCTCAAACTGGGTCAGTACTTCAAGACTTTTACCGCTGATCGTGATGCCAGCGAAAAGATCACGATTGAAATTGAGCTGCCAAAAGGCGTATCGCTGCTCAAGTCTGGTACCGCGGTGGCGCCTTCGTCTGTGGGGGATGCCACCACCAAGACAGTTGTTGTTTTGGATCAAGTTGGATTTGCAGATCAGCTCGCGCAGCTTCGCTTGCAACCCTCAGCTAACTATTCCTCTGCCAGTGCATTGGGTGACACCATCGTCATCAAGGCTCGCTCGGTTGAGACATCAGGTGAAAGCGCCATCATCAAAACGGCGGGTGGTGCAGAGTCCTTGAGCCTGAAGTTCGTCGTCACACCTGACGCAGACACACCAAACACACCAGTTGTCGCCAAAACTGCAGCAACGATCAACGAAAACACCGCCACTCAGCCCCTGCAAACGGATGTCAAGGCTTGGCTCAAGGTTGAAGACCTGATTCGTTTACCCTCCAAGACATCGGTCGACGCCGATGAGACCTTGAGTGTCAAGCTCACGATGACTCAGCCTGGGCTTGAGCTGTTTGTCAAGTCCGCCGCCGGTGCTTATGTTCAGGTGAGTGCGGTTGGTGGCGTGTATTCTGTCGCCGCATCAGACTTTGCAAATCTCTATGTGCGCGGCGTTGAGTACGCAAGCGGAGCGATCACGCTCAGTGCAAAGACAGTCGCGACCGACTATTGGAATAGCAAGACCGGTACCTTGGTGATCGCTGATACAGCTGAGAGTGCTGCAGTCAGCGTCACGGTCAATCTCAAGCCGATTGCCAACGGCATTGACGCCCAAGTGGTTCAATCCAATCAACAAACCTCTGAGGACTCTTCTGGCATTGCATTGAACGCGCTGATCGCGACCCATGCAACGCCAAAAGACGCTTCTGAAACTATCGTTTACAAGTTTGCCGTCACCCCGGCCTTTAAGCTCGTGGCCACCTCTGGCGTTGTACCAACGCCCGTAGCCGCCTCTGGAAAGCTCGAATACACGATCGCCCAGGAGTCTCTTGCTAACTTTAAGTTGGTGCCTCTCGCTAACTTCAGCGGTCAAGCCACGGTAGACATTACTGCAGGCTCCAGGGAGTCAGATGGTTCCACGCTTTTTAGTGTCAACAAGGTCGCCGCTCAAGTCACTGTCAACGCAGTTGCCGACGCGCCTTCATTAGTGACACCTGCTACAGCTGCTGGCTTGGGCACTGCCAACATTCCAGTGTTGGCCTCTGTCACTGACAAGGCGATCTCTTCAATTACCGGAGATGCCGGCGAAACGCTGAGCGTCACCATTTCTGGTGGCAGCTCCATCAAAGCGGGCGACGTTGTTACTCTGCGTTCCGGTGACTGGTCAGCCAAATTGCCATCTGACGGTGGATCCATCACGATTGATGCTTCTCGCTTGCAAGGCTTGAGCGTAGAGACGCTCAAAGACTACCGCGGTGCATCTTCGCTGAATTTGACCGTTAAGGCGACCACTTCTGAAGCAAATGGTTCGAAAGCTTCTGTTGAGGGGCTCATCAAGGTATCGGTTTACCAAACCATTGAGGCTCCTGGTCTCACAGGTAGCACGACGCTGTTCAATGCCAAACCAGTTCAAACCCTGTTTGGTGCAAGTAACGATCCTGACGTAACAGTTCCTATGTCGTTGACCATGCCTGGCAACGCTGCTCAGCTTGGCATTGGTGTCGATGCCATGAGTCTCTTGATAACAAACGTTCCAGATGGCGCTTACTTTAGGGTTGTCACTAAAGAGTTGGAGACGGATCAGCTTGATCCAAATTTTGGTCGTTTCGTTATTTCTTCTGAGCAGTTGGTAGGTGCATCGTTAGGCTCTGGTGGTGTTTGGCTTATCTCGGCATCTGATTTTGTTGCTCAGGCTGGTGTCGAGTTACAACTTGTAGATCCTGAAGCCCAAAATGATGACCCGGTCTACAACTTGGGTTTTCAAGCTTTCATTACCGATACGGATGCTGGTACATCTGCTCAATCTGCCCAAAAGTCGCTGAGTGTTGATTACAACTTTGATGCTACTGATTTAAATAGCTTGCTGACTGACCCCTTGGTCTTGAGCATGGACGGTTCTGCCATCAGTTCGTTTGATGCAATCGCCGGCAACAAAAACATCAAAGTTGACTTGGATCCTACGATTACTGGTGAAGAGCGCGTGCTCTACTGGATGGACGGTGATGCAGGCGACTTAACTGGCTTTGGTTTCTTGGTCAAACCAGATGCCATCTTTAGCGATGGTGTGGATTTGTCGGACCTGTACGCTAACTTTGATGAGCTGATTGGATCATTAATTGCCAGTGGGGACACTCAAATCACCGCCGCTGACCTGTCTGAAGAGTTCGGTGGCGAAGTCAAGCTCTGGTTCGACTCTGCCGCCTCGGGCAGCCTCGGAACCGTTGATTCTGATGAACTGATCAACCTCAGTTCGCTGAGTAACTTCTCAATTGATGTCTCTACACAGGTTGCACGAGCTGCCGAAGCTGGCGGTGTGGTTCCTCTGTACGAAGCACAGGTGGGTTGGACCAATGCAGATGGCGAGGCTGTTCAGTCGTCGTTGTTCTCTGTGGCCGTTCCTTACTTGCCAGGCCAGTTGCCACAAGGTGCATCCATCAGTAACTCCTCATTTGTGAGCGGGCCGGCTGCAACCATCACACTCAACGCGGCTGCCACCTTTGAGCAGGTCACTCAATCTGGGGTAACTGCTTACGCAGTCACCAATGAAATTCCAGAGGACCTTTCTGCAGGTCTGTCATTCAACATTGCGCTGAACAAGGCAGTCAAAGCTGCTGCTGCCGGTCCCGCTGATCCAACGCACCTTGTGAAGGTGTACGGCGTGCCATCCGAGGGGGCGCTCTCTGCCGGCGCAAAGATTGCGGCTACTCAGACAGAGCCATCCTTCTGGCTGTTGACAGAAGATCAAGCATCCAAAGCTGTTTCGATCAGTTTTCCTGATCATTTCACCAACGGCGGTCAACCCATTAGCCTGAGCGTTCAGGCTGTCGCTTCGTTGATTACGGGTACAGGCGCAGAAGCACGTGCGGTCACAGTTTCTGGTCTTGAGTCTGCAGATGCTGTCATCAAGATCGTTGGCATCGCCGATGAGTCCTTGATTGCTGTCAATGCAACCGAGATTGCTGGCCTTGAAGGTGGCGTGGTTTCTTTGGTTGGAAGCGTTCCTGGCGAAGCCTTAGCGCAGGTGATTCTGTCTGACACTAACGAAGCTGCCTTTGTGCGCTTCAAGTTCGCACTTAAAGATGAAGCTGCCACAGATGCGAATTTTGTGCAGTCAGTCTTCGTTCAAACAGGTGAAGGTGAAGATGTTGTCACTACGCCCGTGGTGAAGGTTGGCGGCTACTACGAAGTCGCCGTCGCTGATCTGGCAAACGTCAAGGTTGATTTTGCTCAGTTCTTCTCCGACAGTGTCACGATTGAACTCCAGGGTGTGACCAAGCAAGATGGAACTACAGCGGTTTCTATCAACACACAGTTGGTTGACATCAACTTCACACCAGTGGCTGACGGCGTATCCGTTGTTGATGCAGCGCCAGAGTCGCAGACCATCGCTGAGGGTGCACTTGCAGATGCGCGCCCACAGATCACATTCAGTGCCGAGGTGGTGGATGCGAAAGAGTCTGTCTATTTCTTGGTCAAAGTTCCGGCCAATGTGGCGACTTATGTTCTGTCAGTCGAGGGAGCTCTTGAGATTTCTGCAGCAGACCTCAGCCAGATGGATCTGAGTAACTTAGATGGTGTGCGATATTTCCGTGTCGATGGCACCAGAGACCCGCAAGCCCCTCAGTCTTACAGCTCAGACACAGTTCGCGTCAACCTCGATCCATTCTTTGATGGTGCGTTGACCTATGAGTACTGCGCCGTTTCGGTTGACCCTTCAAGTGGCGCTCAAAGTGATATTCCTGCGACGTGGGAAAGTGGCTCCATCACTGTTACGCCAGTGGTCAACAGCAATGCCTTTACAGCCTCCTTTGTGGATGAGTTGGGCAACCAGTTGCTGGACTTCAGTTTCAAGGAAGGTCAAGCCTCAGACTGGTTCAAGCCACTGATTGAGCTTAACGATCCTGATGAGACCTATGTTGCAAACTTGGTTTTCAATACAGATGACTTCCAAAGCGTCCAACTGGTCAGTCGCGTTGATGAAGATACAAATACAACCTGGTATCGACTTGAACAAAGCGGGGATGTAACCCCTGAGGCTGGTGAGTTGACACTGGGTGTAACTGTCACATTGAGTGATGATGTGGCAGTCGGTAGTGCAGTGACAAACAGCGCCTTGAAGGTGTTGATCGAAAAAGTGGCGACGCAACCCGTGTTCGGGGACGGTGATACGACCCTGTCGCTGGGTGATGGCCTGTCGCTGGAAGACTTGGTTGAGTCCTTACCTTTGGTCACCCAAGCCAGCCATGGCGCAGGTGAGTTGTTGTTCTACAACCTGAGCGGCGTTCCCGATTGGCTCGTGCCGTCTGTAGGTACGCTGGTTGCTGAGGGCACTTACCAGATCGCTGAAGTTGACATGGGTCAGCTGAATTGGTCTACCGACCGTCAATGGGTGACCACACCCACATCGGTGCAGCTCGGATGGCAAGCTGTGCAAATGGAAGCCAGCAATGGCGACTCCCTTGCAACCGAGGTGTTGGCAATCTCTGTTGACCTCTTGCCTGTGGCAAGCACGGTAGAGATTGCAGGCCCTACCAGTCTCAAAATCAAAGAGGGCCAGTCCCTTAGCCTAGACGCCTTCTATGACATTCGTTCACAAGGTGATTGGACGGATGAGCAACTCGCTCAGACATTGCGCATTGATGTCGTGCTCCCCAGCACTGCATTGAAAATCACTTACACAGGTGATGATGGCCAGCATCACACGTATATCGGTGGCGTTCAAAATCCATTGACCTTGAGCATTGTTGAGTTCGCCAATGCTTCAGTCCAATCTGTTGATGCCAACTACAACGGCTTGGTCAACATCGCAATTACTGCGCAGCAGGTATTTGCTGGTGAGGAGGGCGTTGACTACCTCGCTCGTTCTGTAGGTGTCATCCCAACGGACCACACCCTAGGTTTCACGCTTGCGAGCGTCGCTGAAAACCTAGATGTCTCCTCGTCCGTGGTCAAGGCAGTGATCGCTGAGGGTGACCTCTACGCGCTCAAGGGCTTTAAGGTCACAGGCGAAGACCAAGGTGTTGCCGCTCGTGAAACCGAGGTGGTTTCATTCACCATCTCTAGCAAGCTCAGCCTCTATCAATTGGGCGGCGCTGGTCCAGTGAAATTCACAGGTGGCGTGGTTGACAACAAGCTAGGCTTGACAACCTACACCATCAATGATGCAGCCGTCATCAGCAAACTCAACGCTGGCTTGTTTGCTGTCGGCTCTCCGGACCCCAAGCTCAGTGCCTCTGCCGGTGACTACACCGTCGTGGTGAAGGCCTACGCCTTTGACCCTGCCGATGCATCTGTCTTGCCTGGCTTGATCGATTCGGCCAGCATGGCGCTCACCGTTCGTTCGCAAGCGCAGTTGCCTAAATTCAACTCTGGCAATGCAGAGACCGTCGTTGAGGGCAACGTCGCCTCCGATGTACACACCATCTCCACATTGAGCCGAATTGCATCGAGTGATCCAACAGAGGTTTTCACCCTCGACGCCAACAGTTTAGAAGTCACTTCCGTCAAGATCAATGGTGTTGCAGCTGATGCAAAGGTCGCCGCGTTACTGAGCCTCAATGAGAAGACGGGTAATGTGTCGTTCGATCGCTCCAGCTTTGACTTCCTCAAGGCCGGTGATGTGGTCACCTATGACGTTGCACTGCAAGTCTCTTCTCAATTCGGTGCGTACCCAGTCAAGTTCCAAGTCAAAGTCAATGGCGAAAACGACGCGCCCGTTGCTGTGTCTGTCGTGCCAGCACAATCCGTGGTGGAGGGCGCTGGCTCTATCACCATCGACTTGTTGCAAGGCGTGACGGACGTTGACTCGACGCTAGAGTTGGCCTCTGACTCCTTGCAAATCAAGTTGGGCAACACCGTCTTGTCCTTGGCGCAGAACTCCGATGCGTTCACACTCTCGGGCCACACACTCACGATCAACCCAACGGCTTCAGTGTTTGACAAGCTTGGCGCCGTGACTGAAAACCTCCAGTTGTCTTGGAGCGTCAAAGAACAACTAGGTACGGGCATGAACGTGTCTGTCGCTCGTCAAGCGACAGTAGCGGTTCAAGGCGTCAACGATGCCCCTGTGTTGCTCAAGCAAGTCAATCAATCCGTCACTGAAGATACCGCATCTTTCAGCGTGGACCTCTTGGGTTCTTCGCTTGTTCGTGATGTGGATACAGCCAAATCTGCTTTGACAGTCCGTCTCGATGATGCGTCTGCATTCAGTGCGATAGACGAAAAAGGCGACGCGATCGCAATCGTCCCTGGCGCTATCTCTCTTGCTCAAGACGGCTTCACCTTAGTCATTGACCCCCGTGTGTATGACAGCTTGGCAAGCGGACAAACCGTTGCAATTTCTGTCGCTTATGAAATCACAGACGGAACAACAACCAAGCCAGCGACTGCGAGTTTCACGATTGCAGGTCGAGATGAGGGTACGCTCTTCTCGGCACGTGTGATCGATGGTTACGTGCAGGGTGCCAAGGTCTTCTATGACATCGATGGCGACAACATCCAGGACGCAAACGAGACCTATGAAGTCACTACAGACGAGACAGGTCACTTCAGCGTCTTGATTGACTCAGCCACGGTTGACCTTGGCCTTGGCCATTTCGTCGCTGTTGGCGGTACAGACACCTTCACTGGCAAAGCGATAGAAGGCACCTTGGTCGCAGCAGCTGGCTTTGAAGTCGTGACTCCGCTGACCACGCTCATCAGCTTGGCTCAAAAGGCTAACCCAGAGCTCACAGTGGATAACGTCACCAGCCAGCTGGCCAGTGCTTTGGGATTAGAAAACGTCGACTTCAAGACCTTTGACGCCTATGCGGCAATGACAGTTGAGGGCGGCAACCCAGCCTTGGGTGAGGCTGTGTTCTCGGCTCAGCAGGCAATCTTCACGATCATGCAGGCCACGCGTGCCGCCATCGACGACAACGAAGCGCCAACTGCTGACTCGTTGTCCACCATGGCGACCTCAGTGCTAAAAGCCATTCAAACAGTCTCCACAGACACTGGCGACTTGTCTTTATCAGACAGGCTCAAGCTCATCACCACAGAGTCATTGACAGATGCTCTCAAAGATGACCCATTGGCTGCGCAAAAAGTTAGCCTGATCGCGGACAGCATTAACACCGTCAATGACCAAATCATTGATAAGTACACTGGATTGGCAGATGCCTTGAGCAGTACTGATCCAGCTGCTAAGTTGTTGGTTGCTCAAGCCAAGGCTGTTGCAGGCGCCTCACAAGACATTTTGCTTGCCAAAGTCAATGAAGTGGCGGCCTTGGACTCTGTCTCAGCACTCGACGAAGTGCAAGTCATTGACAACGGCCAAATCAATAGCGTCGTGGCTGAACAGTTGTCAAATAGCTCAGACCCTGATTTGGCCAATGCCGTTTACACCGATGATGACGGTGACCATGCACTCAATTTGAGCCTGAAAGAACTTGCTGAAAAAGGTTCAGCTTCCGTGATCATGTCGGGCTTGGCGACAGATGCACAAGGCAATGCACAAGTTACCGTTTCTTTTGGAGATGAAACAACTGGCACCATTGCAGCGGATGATTTGCCCACCATTGTGGGCAAAGATGTAAATGGTGACTTCATTGCAGCCGACAAATTAGATGTCACGCTCTCGCTCAACACTGCGCAGCAGTTGTCGCACGTGGCAGACTTGGCGAGTGGTACAGATCTCTCAGCGTTTGGTTTTGATCGCACGAGCATCGATCTAACTGATGAAACTTCACTTGATGAATTGCTGCAAAGCTCAACCTTGAGCGCTGATTTGGCCAGCATTCGTCAAGACCTGACAGTTGACACTATCAACATGGCCAACCCTTTGGGGATTGATCAGGCACAAGCAAGTGGCTTGATCAATGCTGGATTACATTTTGCGAGCGATGACACGATCACGCTGCAATCAGATGCAGGCAGCACGCACCTGAGCACGAGCCTGAAAGACCTGCAGAAGTTGGGTGTAGACGCAGTGGCCTTTGCAGGCGCGGGTAACAACCTGAGCGTTGAGTTGGGCGCAGACAACTCGTTTACGTTGTCGGGTGGCGTTGCTGATCTCTTTGATGAAAACCTCAACGTCACGCTGAACGTTGACGGCGTTGCACAGTTGGGCGAACTTGCCGACTTAGGCGGCGCAGCCTTGGCAAACATGGGCATCGACAACGTTGAACTGAGCTTGGCTGGCCAAGTTGAGTTGAACGAATTGCTCTCGATGGACAGCGCAACGTTTGAGCAACAGCTGGGCAGCTTGAACGGTGTCAGCCTGAACACGATTGACATGGCCAGCGGTGCAGCAGTGACCTTGAGCGAAGCAGACGCCTCAGTGTTGTTGGCCGATGGTTTGAACTTCGCAGCAGACGACACGGACATCACGCTGCAAGCAGATGCAGGCAGCACGCACCTGAGCACGAGCCTCAAAGACCTGCAGAAGTTGGGTGTAGATGCTGTTGCTGTATCGGGCTTGGGTGAGGGCGACGGCGTCAACATTGATGTGGGTGGTGATGGCCTCTTGGTTTCTGGCGGTTTGCCCAACTTCACGGATGAAAACGGCAACGACATCACGGTGACGTTGAACGTGGCGGACGCGACTCAGTTGGGTGAAGTGGCTGCATTGAGTGGTGATTTGACTCTTGCGGGCATTGACAACGTTGAATTCAGCATCGCGAGCGATGGTGAATTGAGCGCTTTGTTGGGCAATAAAGACTTCGTTAGCGACTTAGATACTGTTCGCGACAGCTTCAGCTTGAGCACTATCGACATGGTTGACAACGCCGCCGTGTCCTTGACTGAGGGCGAAGCCAGCATCTTGTTGGAACAAAGTCTGAACTTCGCAGCAGACGACACGGACATCACGCTGCAAGCAGATGCAGGCAGCACGCACCTGAGCACGAGCCTCAAAGACCTCCAAAAATTGGGAGTGGATTCCGTGGCGGTTGCCGGTGCAGGTAACGAAATCACCGTGGACTTCGGTGCAGACGGCGCCTTCGATGTGTCTGGTGGTGTCACCAGCTTCTTGGGTGGCAACGATGTTGACGTCACCTTGAACGTTGATGGTGTAAACCAAGCCGCTGAGCTGGCCGACCTCGCTGGTGTTCAAGACGTCAACCTGTCTGCCTTAGGGATCGATAACGTCAGCTTCACTTTTGGCGATGCAGAGCTGAACTACCTGCTCAACAGCAACTCTGCACTTAATGCAGACATCGCCGCCATACAAGACGAAGGCGTCAACGTCAACGGTACGATTGACCTGCTCAACACAACCAACGTTAAGCTCACACAAGATCAAGCCGCCAGCTTGTTGGCTGATGGTTTGAGCTTTGCAGCCGATGACAGCATTGACTTGTCAGTCAGCTCTACAGCTGAAGGCACACACCTCAGTACCAGCCTCAAAGACCTGCAAAAGCTGGGTGTTGACGCAGTGGCCATCACAGGCGTAGGCCAAGATATCAGCGTTGATTTGGGGTCAGACAGCGATTTCAATTTAGCAGGTGGGCTCACTGGGTTGTTTGCTGAAGACCTCAACGTCACCTTGAACGTTGACGGCGCAGACCAATTGGCCGATCTCGCAGAGTTGGGCGGGGCAGCCTTGGCAGGCATGGGCATCGACAACGTGCAAATCAACTTGGCAAACCAAGGCGCGTTGGATCA
>JACCDN010381444.1_pt1 | contig 18537 bp, 16 predicted proteins | sample 7441691 | NCBI WGS metagenome assembly JACCDN01 (sample SAMN15323439, study PRJNA562643) | freshwater metagenome | isolation source: river surface water | place: USA:Blue River Watershed | collected 2017-08-16
ACCAAATTTGTTCGACAGTACGGTCGTGATCGCCGCCGTCAGCGTCGTCTTGCCATGGTCAACGTGACCAATCGTGCCCACGTTTACGTGCGGCTTTGTACGTTCAAACTTACCCTTTGCCATTTTTAGACCCTCAAGTCGAAAAAATAAAAGACACAAAAAGACGATACGCTATCCGGAAACACCAGAATTCTGGTGCCCATGGGCAGGATTGAACTGCCGACCTCTCCCTTACCAAGGGAGTGCTCTGCCACTGAGCTACATGGGCCAATTCCGAACAGTCGAAACACCGTGGAGCGGGTGAAGGGGATCGAACCCTCGTCTTAAGCTTGGAAGGCTTCTGCTCTACCATTGAGCTACACCCGCCCGGCCAAACCGCAGCACGGAGAAACCGCTGTTCTCTCTGGTTGTTGGTGGAGGGAGAAGGATTCGAACCTTCGAAGGCAGAGCCGACAGATTTACAGTCTGTTCCCTTTGACCGCTCGGGAATCCCTCCGCGAACCAGAACCGAGGATTATTCCCGAAACCGTACGATGCTGTCAAGCAGCATTTGCGATTTTTTACAAACTGCCGCTTTCGCCGATCACCTTCCCCTTTTATTGGGTCGCCCCACATTTCGCGTTGCAACACCGAAAACCGCTGCACAGTGATACAGTGGGACCGCCTTATTCGGGAGCTGATGATTATGCCAACAACCAGCACCACTCATTTCCGCCTGACACCTGATTGCGCCCACCCGGCAGATCCGGATCTGCTCAACCGGCTATTTACGCATGGCCGCACGTTCAGTCACTGGCTACCGCGCCCCGTCGATGATGCATTACTGATGCGCGCCTGGAATCTGTGCAAGCTGGGCCCGACCTCGGCCAATTGCCAACCCTTGCGCATCCTGTTTGTACGTACACCCAAAGCCAAAGCCCAGTTGCAAGGCTGTCTGGCACCCGGCAACGTCGACAAAACTCTGGCAGCGCCGGTCACTGCGCTTTTTGCCGCTGACACGCGCTTTTATGACCACCTACCGCGACTCTACCCGCACGCTGATGCCCGCAGCTGGTTCGCCGGCGATGCGCTCAAAGCAATTGCCGATGCCACGGCCCAGCGCAACAGCACCCTACAGGCCGCCTACTTCATGATGGCCGCCCGAGCACTGGGACTTGACTGCGGGCCAATGTCAGGGTTTGATGCGGAACGCTTGGATCAGACCTTTTTCCCTGACGGGCGCTTTACGATCAACTTTATCTGCAACCTTGGGCATGGCGATCCGCAATCGCTGCATCCCCGTTCACCGAGATTGGAATTTGAGGAAGCATGTCGGATCATCTGAATAGCACCACCAACCCACCCACTCACGCCATTCCGGAGTTCAAGGTCCGGCCAGTGACGTTGACGTACCTACTCGTTTTACAAGGTCTGCCGCTACTTGGCGTGCTCGCACTTGGCGTACCGAGTTACGCTCTGTTCAACCAACCGATTCCCTGGATGGAGATGTCGCTTGTTGTTGGTGGCGTGGCGTTCTTTCTCACCTACCTGTCGAGCTATCCGTGGCGGTATCGCATTATTGAAGGATTGCTCGCGCCTGCCACATGGCTCGTGCTGCACCTGGCCGGGCGCATTTAATCACACCAGGCTTTGGCTTCAGCCCCAGAAGCCCATCGACCATTGATTGGAGATATCCACATGAGTGACAACACCAACAATCCGCTGAACTTTCTGCAGGGCATGTGGAACCAGATGGGCTTTCAACTGCCGGGCATGGTCACCCCCACCCTGGACGAAGGCGAGTTGGACAAGCAAATTAAAGATCTCAAATCGGTCGAGAACTGGCTGCGCATGAATCTCTCAATGCTGCAAATGACGATTCAGAATCTCGAAATGCAGAAGTCTGCGTTGGGCACTTTCCGTACCATGAGCTCGCATTTTACGAATCCGGAAAAACCAAGCGAGGCCCCGGAAAATCCATTCAGTGCTTTCTTCCAAGCGGCACAACCCTCCGGACAGACAGCCTCGCCGGCACCCGTTGCACCGACATCGGCCGCGCCCGAACCCAGCGAAACGCCACCCGATGAAGCTGCGCTGGCCAAGGCTGCAATGTGGCCCTGGGAAATGATGAGCGACATCAACGCCAAAATGCAGGAACAGTTGGCAGAAGCCGCCAAGTCAGCAACCACGAAAGCTGTCGGAAAAGCCGCTGCGGGAACCAAGGCAGCCGCCGGCAAAAAAGCAGCGGCCAAAAAACCCTCGGGTAAAGCCGCGACGAAGAGCCGTGCCAGAAAGAGCGCCTGATCAACCTGCCGCTTTAGCGGCATCAACCATCTTCTCGGCAATCCAGGGGCCGCCGCCATACAGCAGGGCAGCAGCGGCTATCAGGAGCAGCGTGCCAAAAAAGATCTGCAAGCGGGTTTTGCGCAAACCTTCAGGAAAGGCGCGGCAGAAAAAGATGGGGCCAAAAATCGGCAGAAAAACGACCAGAGCCGCCCACCACCAGCCCCTAGTGATGCTGGCAGGAATGGCGACGATATAGCCCACCAGGAGCATGACCGCACCAACCGCAGCCATCAGGGCAATTGCCAGTACAAATGCAAAAAACGCAAAGTCCATCAGAATCTCTCCATCTATTTTTTTTGTTTGACGGGACGTTGCCAGCCCGTCAAGGTGAGTTGTTTTGCACGTGACACGGTCAGCGCATCTGGCGGCGCATCTTTGGTCAGCGTGGTGCCGGCGCCCAGCGTGGCACCACGCCCCACGGTGACCGGCGCAACCAGCTGTGTGTCAGAACCAATGAATGCATCATCTTCAATGACCGTTCGGAACTTATTGGCACCATCGTAATTGCAGGTGATGGTGCCTGCACCAATGTTGACACGGTCACCGACCGTCGCATCACCGACATAAGCCAGGTGATTGGCCTTGGAGCCATTGCCCAGCTGCGTATTCTTCAGTTCGACGAAATTACCGACATGCGCGCCCGCGCCCAATGTCGACCCCGGTCGTAAACGCGCATACGGCCCAACCACGGCATCCGGACCGACCTCCGCCTGATCCAGATGACTAAAGGCATCAATGCGCGCACCCGCCTTAACGGTCACATCACGCAGTACACAGTACGGGCCAATCTGTACGCCCTCTTCAAGCATGACACGGCCTTCGAACACACAGCCGACGTCAATGCTCACATCGCGCCCACAGGCCAACACGCCGCGCACATCAATCCGTGCCGGGTCGGCCAGACGGACACCGTCGATCATGAGCTGCTCGGCCTGATGCTGCTGCCAGACACGCTCCAGGGCTGCCAGCTGTACTTTTGAATTAACGCCAGCCACTTCCCAGTCATGCAGCGGAGAAACCGTGTGCACCGGCACACCGGCCGCCACCGCCATGCCCAGCAGGTCGGTCAGGTAGTACTCGCCCTGGGCGTTAGCGTTGGACAGCGCGCCGAGCCAGCCGGCCAGATGCCGTGCGGGTAGACAGAGAATGCCCGTATTCACTTCGGTGATTCTGCGCTGTTCGTCGGTTGCGTCTTTTTCTTCGACGTTGCACACAACATTGCCCGCCGCATCGCGCACGATGCGGCCATAACCAGCGGGATTGGCCAGCTGCTGGGTGATCAATCCGACACCGTCTCCAGCCGCTTGCAATAGCGCCTTGAGCGTTTGCGCCTGAATCAGTGGTACATCGCCATAGAGAATCAGCACCTGGCCGTCTTCAGGCAAAGGCTGCAGTGCTGGCAAGGCCATCTGCACGGCATGACCGGTGCCCAATTGAGGTGACTGCACGGCAAACTGCACACCCGTCTCGGCTAACGCATCTTGAACGACCGAGGCACCGTGCCCGATAACGGTGACGGTTCTCTGCGAATTCAATGCGGCGGCGGCGGCAATCACATGACGCACCATCGATTGGCCAGAGATCGGATGCAGGACTTTCGGCAACCCGGAGCGCATGCGTGTGCCCTGACCCGCGGCAAGAATGACGACCTGCAAAGGACGAGGATGGCTCAAAACCAACTCCATTTAATGGCTTTTCAGAATACCCTCAAGGATACCGGAAGCCCAAAGGCAAAGGGCGGCCGAAGCCGCCCTTTTGCACATTAAACCACCTCGTTTAGCGCGGCAGCAGAGTCGATCCCATCAGGAAAGCATCGACTTCGCGTGCGCACTGACGACCTTCGCGGATCGCCCAGACGACCAGTGACTGGCCACGACGCACATCGCCCGCCGCATAGACCTTCTCAACGTTGGTCTTGTAGCAACCGGCACCATCGGTCGTTGCTTTGGCATTCTGGCGCGCATCCTTTTCAACGCCAAACGCATCCAGCAGACCGCCGACCGGATTGGTGAAGCCCATGGCCAGGAATGCAGCGTCACAGGGCAGCTCAAATTCCGAGCCAGCGACTTCGGTCATTTTGCCGCCTTGCCAGTCTAGGCGAACTGCCTTCAGCGCTTTGACGTTACCATTGCCATCGGTCACGAATTCCTTCGTCGCTACCGCGAAATCGCGCGAACAACCTTCGTCGTGCGAGGTTGACGTACGCAGCTTGATCGGCCAGTACGGCCAGACCAGTGGCTTGTCTTCCTGCTCCGGCGGCATCGGCATCAGTTCAAACTGGGTGACCGATGCAGCGCCATGACGGTTCGAGGTACCCACGCAGTCAGAGCCCGTATCACCGCCACCGATGACGATGACGTGCTTACCTTTGACGTTGATTGGGTTGGCCTTGCCTTGCTGGACTTCCTTGTTCTGTGGAATCAGGAACTCCAATGCCGCATAAACACCTTTGAGCTCGCGACCTGGCACCGGCAGATCACGCGGGACTTCCGAACCCGCAGCCAGAATGACGGCGTCAAAATCCTTCTTGAGGGCATCGGCCGACACAAAAGTCTCGGCGTCATTGTTGATGCCAGCCGGCAGATCTTTGTGACCGACCAGCACCTTGGTCTTAAAGGTCACGCCCTCGGCTTCCATCTGCTTAACCCGACGATCGATCAGCGTTTTTTCCATCTTGAAGTCGGGGATGCCATAGCCGAGCAGACCACCGATACGGTCGCTCTTCTCGAACACAGTCACGTCATGACCGGCACGGGCCAGCTGTTGCGCGGCCGCGAGGCCGGCAGGGCCCGAACCGATGATGGCCACACGTTTGCCCGTTTTGTTTTCAGCCGGTTGCGGCAATACCCAACCCGATGCCCAGGCTTTGTCGATGATAGCCCGTTCGATGGACTTGATGCCCACCGGCGCCACATTGATGCCCAGCGTACAGGCGGCTTCACACGGTGCCGGACAGATACGGCCAGTAAACTCCGGGAAATTGTTGGTCGAGTGCAGCACGTTGATCGCATCCTGCCACTGACCGTGGTAAACAAGGTCATTCCAGTCAGGAATGATGTTATTTACCGGACAGCCGTTATTACAGAACGGGATGCCACAGTCCATGCAGCGGGCACCCTGCTGTTGTGCAACGGCGTCTTCCAGCACCGCCACGAATTCACGGTAGTGCTGTTTACGCGCTTCCGGTTTGTCGTAGGTTTCGCTGACGCGCTCGAATTCGAGGAATCCAGTCGGCTTTCCCATTACACAGCCTCCTTCTGAGCATTTTTTCTGATATCCGCCAGCGCACGACGATACTCGTGCGGCATGACCTTGATGAACTTGGCGCGATGCTGATCCCAGTTGTCGAGGATATTCTTCGCATACTGCGAACCGCTCCACGTGACGTGCTTGGCGATCAGCTCTTTGAGCAGCTCTTCATCCGTCATCGTCAGGTGACGCAGGTCAACAGCGCCGTACTCGGTGTCTTCCCCAAATTGGGAAGCTTCGGCAGCGGCCTTTTCAGCCGGCAACGGCTCCAGAGCCACCTGTGCCATGTTGCAACGGCTGGCAAACTTGCCGTCGACATCGTAAACGTACGCGAAGCCACCCGACATGCCGGCGCCGAAGTTGCGGCCGGTTTGACCCAACACAACCACCGTACCACCGGTCATGTATTCACAACCATGATCACCCACGCCTTCAACAACCGCCGTAGCACCGGAGTTACGCACGGCGAAACGCTCGCCGCCCACACCGCTGAAGTAGGCTTCGCCATCGGTAGCGCCGTACAGCACGGTGTTACCGACGATGATGTTGTCCTGCGTTTCACCACGGAAAGCGGCCGGCGGACGCACGACAATGCGGCCACCTGACAGACCCTTACCGACGTAGTCGTTACCTTCGCCTTCGAGCACAAAGTTCACGCCCTTGGCCAGGAAAGCACCGAAGCTCTGGCCGGCCGTGCCGTGCAAACGGATCGTCAGTGTGTCTTCCGGCAGGCCGGCAGCACCGTAGCGCTTCGCAATGTCGCCAGACAGCATGGCACCGACCGAACGGTTCAGGTTGCGGATCGGGAAGTCCAGTTCCTGCTTTTCCTTGCGCGTGATCGCCGGCTTAGCGGCACCGATCAGCTCATGATCCAGCGCCCGCTCCAGGCCGTGATCCTGCGTTTCGGCATGACGGATCGCCACTTCATCCGGCACGGCCGGCATGTGGAAGATCTTGGAGAAGTCCAGACCCTTGGCCTTCCAGTGTTCGACACCGGCACGCGTGTCAAGCAGATCGGCGCGCCCGACCAGATCGTCGAAGCGGCTGATGCCCATGGTCGCCATGAGCTTGCGCACTTCTTCCGCGATGAAGAAGAAGAAGTTAACCACGTGTTCCGGCTGGCCACTAAAGCGCTTACGCAACGCAGGATCCTGCGTGGCAACGCCGACCGGGCAAGTGTTCAGATGACACTTACGCATCATGATGCAACCGGTCACGACCAGCGGCGCCGTCGCGAAACCGAACTCATCGGCGCCGAGCAGCGCGCCGATGACAACGTCACGACCGGTCTTGAGCTGGCCATCTGTCTGCAGACGGACACGACCGCGCAGGCGGTTGAGCACCAGCGTCTGCTGGGCTTCGGCCAGGCCGAGTTCCCACGGTGCGCCGGCATGCTTGACCGATGAGATCGGCGACGCGCCCGTACCACCATCGTGGCCGGCGATTACGATGTGATCGGCCTTGGCCTTGGCAACACCAGCGGCCACCGTACCCACGCCGACTTCGGCGACGAGCTTCACGGAGACCGAGGCGACCGGGTTGGAGTTCTTCAGATCGTGAATCAGCTGGGCCAGATCTTCGATCGAGTAGATGTCATGGTGCGGCGGCGGCGAAATCAGGCCAACGCCCGGCACCGAGTGACGCAGGAAGCCGATGTATTCGCTGACCTTGTGGCCTGGCAGCTGACCGCCTTCACCCGGCTTGGCACCTTGCGCCATCTTGATCTGGATCTGATCCGAGTTGGCCAGGTATTCGGCAGTGACGCCGAAACGACCCGAGGCCACCTGCTTGATCGACGAGCGCAGCGAGTCGCCGGCCTTTAGTTCGATATCGCGTTCGATACGACCCTTGCCGATGATGTCGGAGAGCATCTCGCCCGCCTTCACCTTACGGAAACGGCCGGCATCTTCGCCACCTTCACCGGTATTCGACTTGCCGCCGATCCGGTTCATGGCGATGGCCAGCGTGGTGTGCGCTTCGGTCGAAATCGAACCCAGCGACATGGCGCCCGTGGCGAAACGCTTGACGATTTCGCTGGCCGGTTCGACTTCGTCGATGCTGATCGACGGACCGGCCGGCTTGATTTCAAACAGGCCGCGCAGCGTCATGTGACGCTTGGTCTGATCGTTGATGATGCGGGCGTATTCTTCAAAGGTCTCGTACTTGCCCGAACGCGTGGCGTGTTGCAGCTTGGCGATCGCATCCGGTGTCCACATGTGCTCTTCACCGCGGATACGGAAGGCATATTCGCCACCCGTTTCCAGCAGGTGATCCAGCACTGGATCCTGCGCGAAAGCACGATCATGCACGCGCAGCGCCTCTTCGGCGACTTCGTCCAGGCCTATGCCTTCAACCTGAGTCGCGGTACCCGTGAAATATTCCTTCACGAAGTCCGAGGCCAGACCGATGGCTTCAAAAATCTGGGCGCCGTTGTAGGATTGGTACGTCGAGATACCCATCTTCGACATGACCTTGCGTAGGCCCTTGTTCACCGCCTTGATATAGCGCTTGCCGGCTTCATAGGCCGACAGTTCACCCGGCAGTTCAGCAGCAACATCGGCAAGGGTATCAAATGCCAACCACGGGCAAACCGCCTCGGCACCGTAACCGGCGAGCAGGGCGAAGTGATGCACTTCACGCACCGAACCCGAATCCACGACCAAACCGGTCGAGGTGCGCAGGCCGGTCTTGACCAGATGCTGGTGCACGGCACTGGTGGCCAGCAGGGCCGGGATCGGCGCACGCTCGCGGTTAACGTTGCGATCCGACAGGATCAGCACGTTATAGCCTTCGCCCACGCTCGCTTCGGCACGGGCACACAGCGCGGCCAGCGCGGCCTTCGAACCTTCGGCGCCTTCAGCTGCCGGGAAGGTCATGTCCAGCACCAGGGCACGGAACTTGCCATGGGTGAGTTTGTCGATCTGACGCAGCTTGGCCAGATTGGCCGAGGTCAGCACCGGCTGATCCACTTCCAGACGCAGCGGCGGCTCTTCACCCGGCTTGACGTCCAACCCCAGCAGATTCGGACGCGGGCCGATAAACGACATCGTCGACATGACGATCTCTTCACGGATCGGGTCGATCGGCGGGTTCGTCACCTGTGCGAACAACTGCTTGAAGTAGTTGTAGAGCGGCTTATCCTTATCCGACAGCACCGGCAGTGGGCTATCGTTACCCATCGAACCAGTCGCTTCTTCGGCATTGCTGGCCATCGGTTCGAGAATGAACTTGAGATCTTCCTGCGTGTAACCGAAGGCCTGCTGGGTATGCAGCAGCGACTCGCGCAGACCTTCGCTGTCTTCCACCTCCGGCAGGTTTTCCAGATGCTGACGGCTCTGCTCGATCCACTGACGATACGGACGAGCGCTCGAAATATTGCGCTTCAGCTCTTCGTCGTCGATGATGCGACCCTGCTCAAGGTCGATGAGGAACATCTTACCCGGCTGCAGACGCCACTTCTTGTTCACTTCTTCCTGCGGGAAGGTCAGCACGCCCATTTCCGAGGCGAGCATGACGACGCCGTCGTCGGTGATCTGATAACGCGCCGGACGCAGACCGTTACGGTCCAGCGTGGCGCCGATCATGCGGCCATCGGTGAAAGCCACGGCGGCGGGGCCATCCCACGGCTCCATCATGGCGGCGTTGTATTCGTAGAAGGCACGACGCTCTTCGTCCATCAGCGGGTTTTCGGCCCAGGCTTCCGGAATCAGCATCATCATGGCCTGCGGCATCGAGTAGCCGCCCATAACCAGTAGTTCAAGCGCGTTATCAAAACAGGCCGAGTCCGACTGACCTTCAACGATCAGCGGCCACAGTTTGTCCAGATCTTCCGCCAGCCAGTCCGAGGCCATGGCCTTCTGACGAGCACGCATCCAGTTGACGTTGCCACGCACGGTATTGATTTCACCGTTGTGGGCGATCATGCGGAACGGGTGCGCCAGATCCCAGGTTGGGAAGGTGTTGGTCGAAAAGCGCTGGTGAACCAGTGCGATGGCCGAAACCAGCGCCGGATCCAGCAGATCCAGGAAGTAGGCGCCAACCTGGTTGGCCAGCAGCATGCCCTTGTAAACCATGGTGCGCGACGACAGCGACGGCAGGTAGAACTGCTTGCCGTCATCGAGCTTGAGCTTGCGCACCGCATGTTCGGCGCGCTTGCGCACCACGAACAGCTTGCGTTCGAAGGCGTCCTGATCCTTCAGCGATTCCGGACGGCCAATAAAGACCTGACGCGTGACGGGTTCAAGATCACGGGCGGCTTCAGCAAGAATCGTGTTATCAACCGGCACATCGCGCCAGCCGAGGAATTCGAGACCTTCTTCATGAATCACACGGGCCAGCACCGACTCACAGGCTTTACGGCCGGTGATCGACTGCGGCAAAAAGACGTTGCCGACGGCATAGTGACCAAACGGCGGCAGACGCAGCCCCTGTTTGGCGCGCTCGGCACGCAGGAATGCGTCCGGCAGCTGAATCAGGATCCCGGCACCATCGCCGAGCAGCGGGTCGTAGCCTGTGGCACCGCGGTGCTCCAGGTTTTCAAGAATGAGCAGGCCTTTTTCAACGATCTCGTGGCTCTTCTCGTTCTTGATATGCGCGACAAAACCAACGCCGCACGCGTCGTGTTCGTTAGCCGGGTTGTAAAGACCCTGGCGTTCTGGTGCTCCCATGTGCTTATCCTTCTATCAATCCATGAACCCGCCGGCAAACCGGCCATGCACAAAAGTGATGCTCGCTCGGGTGCAATGCACCAAAACGAACCGGCCAATATACGCCCAAACCCCCTTCTAATTCAAGACGCTGCACCGCAAAAACAGGCAATTTCCAGAATTTTTTTAGGGGGAATCGCGTGAATGCCACAGTCCAATACGCAATGACCGTGCCAAAAGCGCCCAAAAGGCCGCTTACCGCGCCTGGCGAAACTGAAAAGGGCGTTAAATGCCGGTCGGCGGCAGCGCGGCGGGATCCGGCTTGGTAGCCAGCCCAGACACAATGGCATCCAGAATGGCCGCATCATCGGCTTCAGCCGACACCACCGCCAGCCCGACCGCCTTGAGCAATACCAGGCGCATCACCCCGGCGCTGACCTTTTTGTCGTGGCGCATCAATTCCAGGTAGCGTTCGGCCGACGCTTCCGGCGAACTGGCCAACCACGGCCCTACGACTGGCAGACCCACACGCTGGAACAATAACTTGATACGTTCAATCGCCGCTTCATCAAGCCAACCCAGCTGCTTCGACAACAAAGCCGCCATCACGGTACCCGCAGCAACGGCTTCGCCATGGAGCCAGCACCCGTAGCCCATACCCGTTTCAACCGCATGGCCGAAAGTGTGGCCCAGGTTAAGCAACGCCCGCTCACCAGCTTCGCGCTCATCCCGTGCAACGACCTCTGCCTTATGCGCACAGGAGTGGTGCACCGCCTGAGCCAGCAAGGTTTTGTCCCGCTGCATCAACCCCTCGGCATTCTGTTCCAACCAGTGGAAGAACGCTTCGTCACGGATCAGGCCATATTTGATCACTTCCGACAGCCCGGCCGCCATTTCTCGAGGCGGCAGCGTATCCAGCGTATCCAAATCAGCCAGTACCAGTTTCGGCTGATAGAAAGCGCCGATCATATTCTTACCCAGCGGGTGATTAATGGCCGTCTTGCCACCCACTGACGAATCGACTTGCGACAACAAGGTCGTCGGCACCTGGATAAAAGGCGCGCCGCGCTGATAACAAGCAGCGGCAAAACCCACCAGATCGCCAATAACGCCGCCGCCCAGCGCAATCAGCGTCGTGCCGCGCTCACAGCGATTTTCCAGCAACGCGTCGAAAACCGTATTGAGCGTTTCCCACGACTTGTATTCCTCACCATCCGGCAAGATGACGGAAAACGCCGGGCACCCCAGTTCCGCCAACGTTGCCATGACCCGATCAAGATACAGCGGCGCCACTGTCGTATTGGTCACCACGACGGCGCCCATTTTCGGGTTCAGATGTGGGCGCCACAATTCGGCGTTTGCCAGTAGGCCGCAGCCAATATGAATCGGATAACTGCGCTCATCCAGCGCAACGGTCAGGGTCTGATATGTCGTCATGGTCGTTATTTTAGGGCGCTAGCGGTCGATACGCATCATTTCGGACAGAATCGCCTGCACCACCTGTTGCGGTGCGCCCCGCCCCGTTTCCACCACGGCGTGTGCCACGTCACGATACAGCGGGTCCCGTACCGCATGCAGCTGGCGCAAACGCGCCAGCGGATCTTCCACATTCAACAGCGGGCGGCTCCGGTCATGCTTGGTTCTCTCGGCCAACAACTCTGGGCGGGCATTCAGGTACACCACAAAACCGTGATTACGCAATGCTTCGCGGTTCTCCGGACGCAACACAATGCCACCGCCCGTACTGAGAACCAGCCCCTGTTCCTGAGCCAGATCCGCCAGAACCTCCTGCTCGCGCCGGCGAAAGCCATCTTCGCCTTCAATCTCGAAGATCACAGGAATCGTGACGCCGTTACGCTTTTCAATCTCGTGATCGGTATCAACAAAACGCTTACTCAAGCGGCGGGCCAGCAACCGGCCGACCGTAGACTTGCCGGCCCCCATAAGGCCAACGAGAAAGATATTTTCAGGAAGTGCGATGCTCATGCGTTCATGGAAAACAAATATCAAGGGCCGGTCGTCGTGCCCCCCGCCACGATTTGTGGCGAGATAAACACCAGCAACTCGCGCCGCTGTTCAGTGGTCGACCGGTACTTGAAGAAACTGCCGATAAATGGGATATCCCCCAAGAAGGGAACCTGCGTGACGAGATTATCCACTTTCTTGATGAAAACACCGCCAATTGAGACCGTTCCTCCGTTTTCAACGAGAACATCGGTGGTCACAACCGTGCTCTTGATCGGTGGATTCGTGGAACCCGGTATCAACTGCATGGCGGCATAGTCCGGCTCTTCTTTCCGCACCACGAGTTTAAGCCGTATCTTTCCGTCCGGGGTGATTTGGGGTGTCACCTCCAACGACAGCACTGCTTTTTTAAACTCCACAGTAGGGATCGTTGTCCCTCCGGTTTGTGCCGTTGATAGATAGGGGATTTCCGTGCCGTCTTCAATCAGAGCTTTGACATTGTCACCCGTGACCACCTTGGGACTGGAAATGATTTTCCCACGACCGTCCGATTCCAGAGCAGAAATTTCGACATTCAAGATGCGTGAGCCTGTTGGGCTCAGCAACGCAAATGCCATCGTTCCGGCAGCAGCGCGCGTCGTCGGCAGATTAACCGAGCCCAGGGTTTCACTCACCGAGAAAGGCTGCCCATTCACACTATTCAATGTCTGATAGGTCGGCGTTCCGCTACCGGGAACAAGACGGTTGTAATTGAGCGCCTGCGCCGCCTGCGTTGGGGGCACATATTGCCCACCACCCACCTGCAAACCGCCACCGCCCATACGCACCGTATCGAGGGCGCCCAAGCGAATGCCTAATTCTTCATTGAAGGTCTCGTTCGCTTCAACAATCCGCGCCTCAATCAACACCTGCCGAATCGGTTGATCGACCTCCTGAATCAGGGTTGCGATTTCTCCGATTTTCATCCCTGTATCGTTCACAAACAGGGTATTGGTTCGCGAATCCACGCTGACTTTACCGCGAGCTGTCAATTGCTCTTTGACCAAGCGCTCCAGATCAACCGCTTGGGCAAAACGTAATTTGAAGGCCTGCTGACGCAAGGGGCCGATAGCTTGAGCCTGCTGCTGCATTTCCATTTGCAGACGCTCCTGCTCGGCAGCTTCAGCTTTAGGCCGAACAATCAGGATGCCATCTTCCATGCGAGAGTTCAGGCCACGCTGTTGCAGTATCGATTGCAAGACTTCCGAAGCGGGCACATTGTTCATTACCACGGTCACCTGACCACGAACAGCATCGCTAGCGACAATGTTGAGCCCCAGCTCCCGCCCGATAAACGCCAGCACCTGACGAACATCACCATTCTGAATGTCCACGGTCATTTTCTGCCCGGATGATTTGCTGGTCGACTGGGCAGGCAGCGTTGCGCCATACGCCAGTGCCAACGCATACAACACGGCTTTTCCTGCTGTTAACACCAGATCTCTTGGGCCACTCATCTTCTAAAAACTCCGTTTATTGAACTTCAACAAGGTGTTCCTCCCATCCGACAACTGCGCCACGACACCGTCACTTGATATGGCTGCAACTTCTGCCTGTTCTCGGCCAAGGACATCTCCAACCCGGATGTTTTCGTACCGCTGTCCGTTTGACACCAACGCAACCGTTACATCACTCTTTTTTAGCAACCCGATAAGTTGCAATGCATCCAGATCAGTCGCCGGGAAGCGAGCCCGCGGATTGTCGACCAAACCCTCTGATGTCGCCCGAACATAGGCAGATGCCAGCCGCGCCGAAAAAGGATCTGCGAACCCAGCTGGATCATAGTTAACTGCCGGCGTATCAACCATGTCCGGCAGCGGTGGCAACGATGCTGATGCCCGGTCTGAAATCGCCGCAGACTCGAGCCAGCGATGTGCAGCATGGCTGCCTGCATCAGAACAGCCCATCATCAGGATTGACGCTCCTATTAGCGCGGCACAAGAGGACAATTTCATAACATCATTCCGCCACCTTGCCGGAATCGCGGTAACGATAGGCCTTGAGCAAGGAGGCCAGAACAAGCTGTTCCTGCTGTGAAGCCGAAGGAACGATGACAACGTCGACGGTCACAAGATGTCGCATGCGCGAAACCTGCTCCATAAATCTGGCCAGCCCGTGGAAGTCACCCACCAGACGAATCTCGACTGGCAACACAGCATAGTAGGTTTCTACCTCCTCACTGAGTGGCTTGAATCCTTCCAGACGGACTCCGGAGGTCGTGGCCGCCTGATTGATCAAATTGAGGACATGCACAGGTTCCAACGTTTCAGGAACTGCATCCAGCAAACGACCAAACTGTTGCAAAATGCCATCCACCTGTAGCTGATAGTACGGTGCCTCGTCTATCATCTGCTGCTGACGCAGGTACCGAGACTCCAGCAGCAAGCGTTCAGAATCCAAGGCTTGGCGCGCCGACATTTGCACCGGCCAGAACAAGAGTCCGGTCGCACCTAATGCTGTGACAGAGCAGATCCCGAGGATGCAGATTCGCACGGTTCCGGACCAACGTTCGACATTCTGGAAGTTCCTGAAAGCACCCAAGAAATCATTGCCAGACTGGACTTGCTTGAGGGCTGTGAGCACCTCGCTCACATCATAGCGCCACCAGGGTTTTTCGAAGGGAGTTCGTGTCAGAGACTTGCCATGGCGAACAAACTTTTCTCTGAAAATACGCCGCAAAGCGGTAACGTATTGCCGACCTTGTTGCTGGATTTGTTGGAACTGAGATTTCATGGTCGCAAGTCCGTTCCAGAAGCTGGAGCCGCATCGAAAAGATGGACTTTGCCGTACATAGAAAAACCATACAGGTACCCCGATGATGGTGAGAGAAGTTGAATCTCTTCAAGAACCAGCCCCTTAATATTGCTGGTCTCGCTCATCCGCTCAAAAAACCTGGCGATTGATGCTGCGGTGTCCGCCTGTCCTTCCAGCCTGAATTGATCGCCGTTTTCCTCAAACCGTGTCAGGAAAAGACCTTCCGGTCGCGCCCGTATCACATCATTCATAATCAGCACGCTCGTCGTGCGTCGCGCATCAACACGTTCGAGTATTGTTTTCTTTTCGTTCAGTGCTGCGCGTTGTGCGAGCAGTTTCTGTGCGGCGCTGTACGGCAGCGCACGTTCCACCAACGCGGTATTCAATACCTGGTTATACGCCGACAGGTACGCAGCACTCTGGTCGATGGCCAATGAGCCCAGCAAAGCCAGAACGGCACCCGTGACTGTTGCTACGAATACCTGCCGACCTAGAACACGCAGAGACCACTGTCGCCTGAGCTCTCGATGCGGCAGGAGATTGAACCGCCGCGTCATGGGCTATTTCTCAGGCCCATGCCCAATGCAGTCACGAAGGCAGGCACAGGGATATCACGTGTTAGTTCTAAACGCTCAAACGGATCCAGGTGACAGCATTCAACACCTTGAGCTTCCATACCCGCAATATCCACAGGTACAGAACCCGGGTTCTGCAATACGACAATGCGCATTAGTCCATCAGCAGCCACACCTGATCGACGTATGCAAAGTCCAATCTGTTCCGTTAGGTCGACACCTCCGGTTGGTATGGCATATGAGACCATATCCAGCTCGTTGAGCGCGATAATCACAGACATCGGCTCTGTTTCCACAAGAATTGCGAACGGATATGCGCTTTCAGAAAACTCGCCTGCTTGCGTCAGCCATTGTGTCGCATCGTGGATTGCCTGGATATTACGATCAACAACGACGAGCGATACACCGGCATCTTCTGCAGTCAACATCAACTCATCCACAACCTCCCGGCGACAAAAGGCAATTTTTACGGGGGCTTGAGTCTCTCCGTTGGGCACTGTCTCACACAGAAAATCCGCACACACCTCCTCCGGCGGAACCGGCAGATTGACCACGGCTTCCACCAGACAGAGTTGAGCTAACTCTTTGTCATTCAGGCCCGGCGGGACAAACGTTGTCTTTGTAAACACTTCAGCCGCAGGCACACCCAGAGCCAAAGCAACAGGCCGGCGACCCAAGCGATCTAGCGTTACCTTCAGCGCATTTTTTAAACCCACATTTTGATAAGGCTCGAGCGATGGCCCTGCCGAAACAACAGGCGCATACGAACAGGTCACCCGAGGCAATACATTTGAGCGATCAACATGAACCAGGCAAACAGCGGCCTCATCCCACCACGCTCCGACTAAAAGAGGCGGCGTTCCTGATAACCAACGTAGGAAAGCATTTTGCATTGATGAACCCTGAAATTCATCAGAGTTTACCAATCATTAATGCATTAATTTAAAGCAATGAAAAAATTGTTACCTGCTTAAACAGCTTAACCATTAAGCACCCGGCAAGATTCCAGACATCCTCGCCCAAACCTCGTCCGGCGTAATACTCATGAGGCATTCGCTCACTTTGCCGCCGCCACAGCCATCCAGCCCACAAGGGCGGCAATTGAACTGGGCACTACGTGTCACCACATGGTGTTCGCCTTCGCGTGGCTGCCCCCAGGGGCCCCAATGACCTTCACCTGATGGGCCAAAGAGCACAACAACTGGCGTTTTCATGGCGGCGGCAATATGCATCGGCGCTGAATCAACTCCGGCAAACAGTTTCGCCTGCCCCGTGAGCGACGCCAGTTCTTTCAGCGACAAGGCACCGGCCAGGCTCGGTGCCGGGGCTTCGCCCCGTGCGGCCAGGGCCTGCTGGATGCGGTCAATCAGCTGACCTTCTTTATCACCCGGCGCCGCTGTTAACAACACCGGCCAACCGGCTGCACGGATGCGGCTAATAATTTCCGCCCAGCCTTCGGCTGTCCAGCATTTGAAGTGCCAGCGTGACGGCGGGTGTAGGTGCACAAAACCGCCGGGTTTCAGCCCTAACGATTGCAAGCGCACAGCAACATGCGCATCTGCATCTGCACCAGGCACCATGGTCAGCGCGCGTTTATCTTGTGCGGGCTGAATGCCTAAACGACGCAAGGCGTCCAGATTCTGTTCGACCACATGTCGGCGGCCGCTACCCATGATGGGCGAGACAAAATGCGTGAAACTCTTCTTCCAGAAACGGCCACGGCCATTAACGCGTGGCGCCACGGACCAGCGCGGCTTGAGCAGACGCGACAGCCAGGCACCGCGCGGATGTTCTGTCAGATGAATGATCAGATCATATTGTCGCGACTGCATGTCTTTGAACAAGGCCCATTCGGCGGCACCCTGGCCGAGAAGGCCGAGTTTTTTCCAGCCACGATCAATGCAATGCAGCTGTACCATGTCCGGATGATCCCGCAACATATCAGCGGTATCCGCGTAAACTAGGGCATCAATTTCGACATGCGGCGCCGCGGCCTTGAGCGCTGTGAGTACTGGCGATGCCAACAAAACATCGCCATGGTGACGTAACTTGGTTACGAGCACACGGCGGACTTGAGAGAGATTGATGGCGTCAGCGGGCATGGCGCTATTGTACCGGTGCTGTATTGATTTGCTCGGCCGTGAATTCGAGGGGAACCACCTGCCCATAGTCGTAGCGCAGAACAAGCCAGTCTGCGCCCGGCAAAGACTGCTGGTGCGCCTGCAGCGCCCGCATCACCCCTGAATGCGTCACCACAACCATATCGGTATGCAGACGGCTCACCTCACGCAACCATGCGAGAGCACGCTGCTGCAGTTCGTAGCCTGTTTCACCCTCCGGCGGCCGAAATCCGGCCAGATCATCCGCCCAGGCATCCAAGGCGGCCGGGCCAATGGCCTCCCAGGATTGCATCTCCCACGCACCGAAATCCAGCTCACGAAGCCTAGGGTCGTGGGCCACACGATCGTTCAGGGCATGGGCAAGTTCTGCGCAGCGACGCAGGGGGCTGCTGTACACCGGCAAGCCTTCCGGCAAATTCTGACGGATACGATTCACCGTCTCCGCTTGCGCCTGCAACGGCGCCGCCAGGGGCAGATCTGTTCTGCCATAGCAAACCCCTGCTGACACCGCAGGCGGCAAATGCCGAACTAACCAGAGACGCACCGGGCCCAATCAGGATTTTTCCGAAACGCCGGCCGAAGCAAAGCTGGCCATGTCATTCAAGAAGGCAACGGCGCCTTGAACAAGCGGCCAGGCCAGTGCAACGCCAGTACCTTCACCCAAGCGCATACGCAGGTCTAGAAGAGGCGTCGCACGCATGGCCGCCAATTGATACTGATGCCCCGGTTCTGCCGACTGATGGCAATAGACACAGTAATCTCGGGTCGCCGGATACAGCGCACAGGCAGCCAGTGCAGCCGCCCCCACCACAAAGCCATCGATCAGCACCACCATGCGCTTTTCCGCTGCTGCCAGAATAACGC
>JACCDN011136176.1_pt1 | contig 18534 bp, 15 predicted proteins | sample 7441691 | NCBI WGS metagenome assembly JACCDN01 (sample SAMN15323439, study PRJNA562643) | freshwater metagenome | isolation source: river surface water | place: USA:Blue River Watershed | collected 2017-08-16
GACCCCACAGGTGGGTGTCAGCGTTTGGCATACCGGTTTCTGGATCGACAGTCAGCGAAGACATTGGGCCCTCGTAGAAGTCAGCATCCTTGTGGTCAGTTCCCTTCGCAACGTCGCGAAGGTTCATGATCAGGCCAGCCTTGGCGAAGTCAGCAACGTCGGTTCCTGGAATCCAGAAAACGTCAGGAGCGGTGCCTGCAGCGATTTCGGTCTTGAGCTTGTCCTGGTATGACGAGCCTTCAGAGTTACCAGGCTTGTAGGTCAGGTTCAAGCCGATGTTCTTGGCGTTGATGTCGTCCGAGATGCTGGCGTAAACGTCAGCCTCTGCTTGGTTGTCTGGTCGGGTCATCCAGGTCAACTCGGCTGGCTCAGCCGTGTTGAGACCTGCGCATCCGCTAAGCAGCAGAGCTGATCCGAGGGCAACTGCTATCGCTTTTTTGTTAAAGCGCATTTCGTTCCTCCTATTTTTGGTCTCGAAAATCAGGCGATTTTCGAGTTTGTTCGGCTCTAGGTTGCCTAGATCGGTTGGCTGCACCCGGACTATAGGTGCGGTGCCGACTCCGGCAGCTAAAGAGTTAGTTTCATCCCACCAGAAGTCGCTTGGCGCACCGCTATTGGTTTCAGAGTTGGTCTGGAATTGTTAGAAATCGTGTGCCGAATCGTTACTTTCTCGGTTACCAATCTGTTACATCTGCCCAGTTGGCAGTCTTTATCTGATGTTTGAGCGATTCGACTGAGGTTGGTCAGCCGAAAAATCGCCAATCTGGTAGTGAATGTGTGGTGCCGACCCGACCAGCGGTCGATTGCACGCAGATTCGGTGTAGGAAACTTGAAAAATACGCATCCGCTTCAAACTCGAAAGAGGGTCTCGTGTCTTTCTCGGATAACCAGATCTCCAGATCCGTAATCCCTGGCCTTCAGGAATATGCCTTCGGTGGCGACTACAACCCTGAGCAGTGGCCTGAACACGTCTGGCTCGAGGACATGCAGCTGATGCGTGAGGCGGGAGTCAATCTCGTGACGATTGGCGTTTTCTCTTGGGCAAAACTGCAGCCGACCGAGAACACCTGGTCGTTCGAATGGCTAGATCGAGTGCTCAATCTCTGCCACCAGAACGGGATCAAGGTTGACCTGGCAACTGCGACGGCCTCGCCACCACCTTGGCTCGGACTAAATCACCCCAGCACCCTCGCGGTCGATGAAACCGGTGTTCGAATGGCCTGGGGCGCAAGGCAGCACTATTCACCATCGTCATCCGTCTTCAAAAAGTTTTCGCTGCAGCTCGTCGAAAAGATGGTCGAGCGATACGGCAACCACCCCGCAGTCGTGATGTGGCACGTTGGAAACGAGTACGGAGCGCACACCCACCGCTGCTTCTCGGAAGAGAGCGCCGATGCATTCCGCGCCTGGCTGCAAGCGAAGTACAAAGACCTCGACACACTCAACGAGCGCTGGGGAACCGCTTTTTGGTCGCAGTGGTATTCATCGTGGGATGAAGTGATGCCGCCTCGCAAGACCGTGTATTTTCCGAACCCTGCACAGCAACTGGACTTCAAGCGGTTCTCGAGCGACGCAATGCTCGAACTCTACAAGGGCGAGGTCGAAGTAATCAGGCGAGGCATCGATCCGAACATCCCAATCACCACCAACTTCATGCGATTCTTTCCGCACGCCGACTACTGGTCATGGGCGAAGCACATCAACGTGATCAGTGATGACTGGTATCCAGACCTGGCCGACCCGGAATCACACATCGAGGGTGCAATGGGCGCTGACCTGATGCGTTCGCTGGGTCAGGGCAAACCTTGGATTCTTATGGAGCAAGCAACCTCGGCAATCAACTGGCGCGAGGTAAACCCGGTCAAGCCCAAGAACGCTTATCGGCGCTGGTCGCTGCAGCAGACCGCGCACGGTGCTGACGGCATCCTTCACTTTCAATGGCGAGCATCTATTCGCGGTGCCGAAAAGTGGCACTCGGGCATGGTGCCCCACACCGGCACAGACACCAAGGTTTGGCGTGAGGTTAGCGCGCTTGGTCAAGATCTAAAGAAGATACAGCCTGTGATTGGCTCGAGAATCGAATCGCAGATCGCGATTTTGCTCGACTGGAGCAGCTGGTGGGCGCTGGAACTTGATTCGCGGCCGTCAACCAGACTCTCGCAGCGAACCGCACTTCTGGATTACTACCGCCCGCTTTCACAGGCAGGTTACTCCATCGACTTCGCTCATCCTGAGCAGGATTTGTCGAAGTACAAGCTGGTCATCGCTCCATCGCTGTACCTGATCTCAGATCTCGGCATCGAACGCATCCGCAGTGCTGCCGCGGCTGGAACCAGCTTCGTTCTGGGCAGTTTCAGTGGCGCGGTGGATGCCGAGGACGGCGTTCGAGTCGGTGGCCACCTGATGGGTCTCAGGGAGGTCTTCGGGTGCTACACCGAAGAGTGGCATCCGCTACTGCCGGGCGAGAGCGTCGGCATCAAGATTGGCACGGCTCGCGGCGAGGTGTCCGGGTGGTCAGAACACATTCGGGTCCTGCCCGGCGCATCCGTCGAGGCAACATTCGAAACCGGTGATCTAGCCGGGCTTCCAGCAATCGTCAGCAACCAGCTGCCGAAGGCGAAGAGCTGGTACCTGGGATGTACGCCAGATCGCACCATGCTCTCGGAGTTCCTCGAGCGCACCGCGATAGAAGCGGGCGTCGCGCCGGTTGTGCTGAATCTGCCCAAGGGCATGGAGGTCACCAAACGAGTGAACGAGGCCGGAAGCTTCCTGTTTTTGATCAACCACAGCAATGAAGACAAGCTGGTTGAGATCGGCCAGTCGAGTCGAGACCTAATCACTGAGGACTCTTTCGAACACGCGGTGCCTGTGAGTGCTGGGCTGGTTCGAGTGCTGCGACTCAACTGATTGACACCCGCTCGGTTCAAAGTTTGACCAGTTCGGTCGAACCGAATCTAGTCTGCGAACCTAGCGGTCGAAGCGGCTTCTAAATGCGCGAATCGCGAGCGTCGAAAACAGGCTGGTAAGCACGACCACGCCCAGGGTGATTTCCTTGGCTGCGAATGGCACGGATGCGGCAACCGTCGCTGCGATGATCATCGAGAATTCGCCGCGCGAAGTTAGGAACGCGCCGATTCGACGCCAAGCCAGCGGATCGTTCAAGTCGCGTCCCATGAGCCAGCCCACATAGAACTTGCCCGCGATACCGAAGATCGTGAACGCCAGAGCAATTGGTAGGACGGCCAGCACATCGACGGCTGCGATGCTCAGCCCGAAGAACAAGAAGAAAACAGCCGAGAACACATCACGCAGCGGAGCAAAGCGGCTTCGCAGGGACTCGGCCACCTCACCCGTCAGCAAGAGACCAAAGAGGAAGGCCGCAATCACTCCAGAGAATCCTGCGAGATTTGCCCCACCCGAAATCGCCAATGCGACTCCGAAGGTCAGCAGCAGCAAGGGGCCAGGGCCTGAGTGTGCCAGCGAGCGAAGGCCTGGAATCTCGCGACCCATGCCGATAAAGAACACGGCAAGAGTCACCACCAGAGCGATGCCCACAGAAATCAAACCGCCGAGCGCCGACAGGCCTAGAGTCACGGCTGCCAGGATGGGCAGGTAAGGCGCAAGCACAATATCTTCGAAAACCAGGATGCTCGTAGCTCGCTTCGCAACGTTTGATTTTGCCCAGCCGCTCTCACGAATCAGCTGGCTGGCGATACCTGAGGACGACACGAACATGATGCCGGCAAAAGCAACCGCACCGAGCGGCCCGAAGCCTAAAACAAGAGCCAGCAAAGCGGCCGGAACCGAGTTCACCACCAGATCGATCAGACCGATAGACCACTTGGATCTGAGCGTTTTCACGAGATCTTGAGCCGAGTATTCGAAACCCATCACCAGAAGCAGAAGCAATGCGCCAATCTCGGCACCAAGGTTCAAGAAGTCTTCGCTGAGGGCTAGCGGGGCGATTCCGCCCTTGCCGAGACTGAGTCCGGCCAACAAAAACAGTGGCACGCTCGAAATGTGCAGTTTCAAGGCGAGCCAAGACAAAAGCCCCAGGCCGACAAAGACCAGACCCAACTCCAGAATCGCCAGATTCGTTGTCGCGCTGGTTCCGGCGGCAAGGATCTGTGGGGTCATGAAACAAGTCTAAGAAACTCGAGCTTGAGTAGCCCTTCGCTAGCCTCGAGCTTGAACAGCCTTTCGCCGTGCTGCGTATCCAACTAGCAGAACTATCGACAGGTACATCGCCTGACTAGTCGTCAGCACTCGTTCGGCAACACCGGTAATCGGAGATTCCTTGTCGGCCCAAATCCAGAGAAACCAGACCGAAACCGCGGTCAGCAGGATTGTCGCGATAATCACTGGTCTAGGCCGCAACGCGGGATTCACGCTCTTCGAATCGATTGCAAACAGCGGCCAAGCCGAGAAAAACACGAAGGATGCGATTGCGAAGAACCTGTGTTCTGGCGTCGAACCGATCAGCGGGCTCGGGAAGATCGCTACGCCAATGGTCGCGATAGCGCCCAGGGCAATCACGATGCGCGCACGCATCCTGATGTCTGTTGCCCACCAAGCAACCAGAAGTTCCAAAACTGCCGCGAATAAAAAGAAGCCGGTCTGAATTGTTCTTACTGGTGATTCTGGGCTGGCCAAGTCGCTGATGGTCTGTTTGATTGGGTCGTAACCCGGCCACATCGATCCTGATATCAGCCAGCCTCCGACAGACTGCATTGGGCCGATGATTGCCACTGCCAAAAGCAGCCTGAGTTTCATGTCCATAGTTCGAATTTAGGCGAGATAAGCGAGAGAGCAAACAGATGGAACTGGTTTCAAAGAAATTTCTCGTGGTTGGCGCGAGCGGGGCGATCGGTTCCGCCGTCACACTCGAACTGCAGTCACGCGGAGCCAGCGTCATCGGCACCACCAGTTCGAACGAATCCGCGACTCGGTTGCCGGCCGGGCTCGAGCAGGCTCTGCTGCTAAATCTCGAGAGCCAAGATTCAATCGATGTGCTCTGCAACTACCTGCTAGCTGGCTCAACAAAGATCGATGGATTGGTTCTCGCTGCCGGATTAGTTGCTTTCGGCGGCTTTGCCGAGACCCCTATCGAAACGGTCAAGCGCCTGTTTCAAGTCAATACCGTGGCGCAACTTGAGGTAATCAGGCGACTGTTGCCGCTGATTCAACTCGACGGTGGTGGCGTGATTGTGTCGCTCTCGGGACGCATCACCGAGCTGCCGACACAGGGCTTGAGCGCATACGGAGCAAGCAAAGCTCCGCTGCTACACGCTCAACAAGCCGCTAAGCGCGAACTCGCAAAGACCGGGGTCAGTTGGATCGACGCCAGGCCAGGCCATACCGAGTCAGGTCTAGCTACCCGTGCAATTTTTGGTCAATCGCCGAACTTCGCCGCTGGGCTCGAGGTTTCCGCCGTCGCAAAACGAATCGTGGATGCGATTGCAGCAGACGAGAAGGATTTGCCCGGCGAGGCGTTCGCCTAACGAGTTACAGCAGCCTATGGCCTAGGGATGCCTAGCTCGCGATTCCAAAGATCCAAGGCGCCACGAGTTGAATTCCATAGCCGAGGGCGACCACGCACAGCGCAAAAGCGATGTATGCCGCAAGCCGGTTGAGCACCTCAGCGCGAATAGCCGCAGACTTGCCTTTATTCGCGCCTGGAACAGCGTTCTGGGCGTTAGTTAGCAAACGAATTCCTAGCGAGAAGACTCCTACGATGCCAACGGCAAAGACGATTGTGGCTTGGGCAACCAGCCAAAACTTGTTCCATTCGATTTGAGCGAGGACTTCTAGCATTTACTTCTTGCCTTTCTTGGCTGCCTTCTTAGCAGCGCGAGCGGCACGCGCCGCAGCTTTTTTAACCTGTCGAGGCGAAGCAACGACTTCGCTGGCCTCTTCAACCTCAGACAGCACGTTGTGCGCGCTGACTCGATTGCGTCGCGAAATCTGGAAGATTGCGATAATCACGGCAACTGTGATGACGGCATCCAGGGCGAATCCGATGTTTGGAATCTTGGTTAGTAGCGCCGAGAGCGCACCAACGACACCAGCGGCTGGCAGAGTGAGAACCCAACCAACAACAATCTGACCGGCCTTGCTCCAGCGGACAGCGCCGCCCTTGCGGCCCAACCCAGATCCGATGACGGCTCCAGATGCAACCTGGGTGGTTGACAGAGCAAAGCCCAGCCGGCTCGAAGCCAGAATCGCAACGGCAGACGATACTTCTGCCGCAAAACCCTGAGCCGGCCGAATCTCGCTGAGTCCGGTGCCCATGGTCTTGATGATTCGCCATCCACCCGAATAGGTGCCCAGGGCAATCGCCAATGCAGCCGAAACGACGACCCACAGTTCGACATGGTCACCTGACGACTGGAAACCAGCCGCGACCAGCACCAGCGTGATGACTCCCATGGTCTTCTGCGCGTCATTGGTGCCGTGAGAAAGAGCTACCAGAGAGGACGAGAAAATCTGGCCAATCTTGAACTTGGCACGACCGGTTCCGATGCCTGACTTGGCTCTGCTGTCTTGGCTGCGCGCAGTGATTAGGTAGGCAAGTCGGGTTGCCAAGAAAGCGGCGATACCGGCAAGCAACGGCGCTAGAAGGGCAGGAATAACGACCTTCTCAAGAATCTTTGCCCCGTTTACTGCACCCCAGCTCGCGTAAACAACTGCCGAGCCGATCAATCCACCGAAGAGAGCGTGTGACGAAGAAGATGGAAGGCCGAGGAACCAAGTAGTTAGGTTCCACAGAATTGCACCGGTTAGACCGGCAAAAACCATTACAGCGCCGTTGACCCCGACAAATAGGGTCGCCTGGGCATCCTCGTTGATCAGCGAAACCGAAATTGCCTTGGCAACCTCGGTGGATAGAAATGCGCCGACCAGATTCATAACGGCGGCGATACCAACAGCTACCTTCGGCTTGAGCGCGCCTGTGGCGATTGGCGTCGCCATCGCGTTCGCAGTGTCGTGAAATCCGTTGGTGAAATCAAAGAACAGAGCCAAGGCCACTACGACCACGACCACAAAAAGTGGATCCATGCCAGACTTTCTAAAAATGTTTACTAATTTACGAGCAGTTGAACGCTATTGAAACTTGGTAAACAATTGGTGAACAATCGCCAGTCCGATTGTTACGTTAGGGTCTCAGATATTCGTCGAGCCCAGCAATAAACGACGCGACCCAGAGCCGCTCTAGTCGGTAGGGCATTCGCCAAAGTTTTCCGTGAATCGCTGAATCCTCGGGATGCGCACCCGCAGAATCCAGTGCTTTTCGTGAGAGTCTGCCGAGCAGGCACGCGGTCAAAAGATCCCGCAGCATCCACGCCTCGAAGGTGACGATACCCAGGCGAGCGAGGCCGCGGTAGGCCGCACGAACAAACTTGTAATCCAGAGTCGAATGGGTGCGAGCCGCGGGAGTCACCTGAAACCAGACAGTGAAACCGCGACTTGACAGTTCGCTCGCTCGCCAGCGCTCGATGCGCTTGGCTAAGAGATAGCTGCTGCCCTGACGGTTGGCCGAGAAATCCGCGACCGCTCGTCCGCTAGCCCCCAGCTGCTGAGCGAGTTCCAGCGCCGATTCAGAGCCACGCAGCGCAGATTCGGCGCGAGCGGCAGATAGTCCGAGCAGGGCATCCCGCAACCTGGTTCCCAACTTTCGAGCATCGAACTCTTGCTGCTGCGATTCGAGCAGGGACTGCTCAACGCAGTAAGAGTCGAGCGGAGTCGCCAACCAGCCAGCGACGAACCTCGAGGCTCCCACCTGATCGGCTATGGCGGCCATTAGGGCATCCTGCGCAGCCGAAGCGATAATCTGAGCCGAACCCGGAGCATAGACAAAACCGAGGCAGACCACGCGCTTCTGCGAATGCTGGCGAAGCACGTCGCCGAGCCAGTTTGCAGTTAGCTCGATCTGACTATCGAGTGCCAGGCCCGGTTTGCCCGAGAATCGTGGATACGTGAGATGACCGGCCGAGGCCTCAGCGAATTCGAATAGCCGCTGCCACTTTTCGGGGTTCGGCCTGGCAACAGCAATCACGGATGCGCCGAGCGAGAGCAGCTCCTCGGTAAGCGAGAGCTCGGCGTTGGCACCGATGGCGACAAAAACCGTGTTTGCGAGCTCGGCTTGAATGCGACCCTCGGCCACGAGCTGATCGAATTCCGTCAGGTCGGCGAGCAACCCAGCTTCTGCCAATCGTTGGGCTACGAGGTTTTCTGCCGTTGGAGTGCCAATGGTGGCCAGGGCAGAGGCTTCACCCCTGCCCGCAACTGTCGCAGTCTCGATTCGGGCATCCAGCTTCTCGGCTGCGAAACCAGCAGCAACCAGCTCTTGAAGCGATCTTGCCGACTCATCGACAATCTCGGCATGCAGTTTCTTGAGCAGGTAGCGTTGGGTTGCGGCCTGTTCGTCAAGGGCTTCGATTGCGGTCAACTGGGCAAACACCCGCTGATAGTTAGCGCGCCACTCGGCCGGTTCGCCCAGGTCAATCCCCTGCTGCGCTGCGGTTTGCGCTAGCAGAGTTTGAGCAAAGGTGGCACTGGATTTTCCGGTTCGAAACTGAAGTGCCATATCTCAACCCTGCCGGCTCTAGCGCTGCGGCTCGGTTAGTCGAACTCCCCAACTGGCTCGGAATTCCTGATTTTGCTCGAGCCAGAGCAGGTCGTCGCCGGTGTTGAAACCGTTTGCACCCATGGTCTGCGGCTCAATTGCGGCCGCGTAAATCGAGCCATTCTTGGTTGGGTAAAAGTCCGGTGTGAAGATAACCACGTGTTTGAAGGATGCGTCCTGCCACACCTCGATCTCGCCGCCGTTTGAGCTTCGCAGATAGGTTCGGGCTAGGCCGTCGGCATCGCGAGCAAGGTCGGTGAAGCCGTGGTCAAGGAACGAGGCATCGACTCGCGCGCCAGAGCGAAGGTCAAAGCGAGACGCATCCACTGGTGCCTTGCCAACCGGAATCTGACGCTCGTTGACCTCGAGATAGCTCTGGGCAGGGCAGGTGAGTTCGAGGGCCTCGGTCGGCGTGCCAGAAATCTGAAAGTAAGGATGCCCACCGACGCCGTAGGGAGCAGCTTTCGGGCTGAGGTTTTTAGCCTCGTGGGTCACGCTTAGGCCGTCTGCGCTCAACGCGTAGGTGACGGCGGTTTCGACCAGGAATGGGTAACCGAGCCGCGGGTAAATGGTGGCCGCGAGGGTAACACTGGCCCGGTCGGAAGCCTGGTTCAGCTCAACCAGGTGGTATTCGGCGAATTCGAGAAGCCCGTGGTTGGCGTTCTGCTGGTCGTGAATTGTGATTGGCACTCGAAGGGTTTGCCCCTCATAATTCCAGCGACCGCCGTCGAGTCGGTTGGGCCAAGGTGCCATCACGATTCCAGCGCAGAGCGGAGCAATCTCGTCAGGCTCGCAAGACAGAATGAACTCGGTATCGCCAAATTTGAGTGACCTAATTGAGGCACCAACCTGTGCAATAACGGCGGAAAGTTGACCGTCAGGTGTATCGATGGCAAGGGTAAACTGTTGCCCACAGGCTGAAATCATTCCCCTAGCCTACCGATGCCACCTGATTAGAAGACCAGATTGAGAGCCTAAAAACTCATGTCTCGCAAAACCAGCGCCAAGCTCTTTGATGGTCGCGACCTGTTCTATTTCGATGACGAAGGCAGCTCGCTCTCGACCGATCGCAAGTCAGACCAGCGCGAGACCGCAGACCGCCCGGCAACCGCCGAAATGCGCCTTGACTCATTAACCGGCGACTGGATCTCGATCGCTGCACACCGTCACGGACGCGCGTTTCTGCCGCCGGCACACATGTGCCCGCTGTGCCCAACCACTGCAGACAATCAGAGCGAGATTCCAGACCAATTCGACGTTGCCGTCTTCGAAAACAAGAACCCCTCGTTTGGCCCGCTGATGGCCGAGGTCGATGACCCGAGGTTCGCGGTCGAGCCTGGCCTAACCCTAGGCGCCACCCGCACATCGTTCGGTCGCTGCGAGGTAGTTGTGTTCTCGAGCGAGCACCTCGGTTCGCTCGGCGGGCAGAGCGTGCAGCGCATCCGCACCGTTATTGATGCCTGGGCCGACAGAACCGAACACCTGCAGAGTCTGCCGGGGGTGCGACAGGTTTTTCCGTTCGAGAACCGCGGGCAAGAGATTGGTGTGACCCTGCACCACCCGCACGGTCAGATTTACTCATACCCTTACGTCACCCCGCGCACTAGAAAGTTGCTGGATTCGATTAGGGAATTCGGTTCAGACCTATTCCAGAAGACGCTCGAGTTTGAGCAAGCTGGCGAGCGAGTTTTGATCAGGGGCGAACACTTCACCGCGTACGTACCGTTTGCGGCGCGCTGGCCTATCGAGATTCACGTGTTGCCACACCGTCACGTGCAGCACCTAGCGCAGTTGACGGATGCCGAGCGCGACGAGCTCGCGGTCAGCTATAAGAAACTGCTGCAGGCGCTGGATGCGATCTACGACAGCCCAACTCCTTACATCTCGGCCTGGCATCAGGCACCACTGGTTGACGGCGGCGAAAACGTTCGACTACAGCTGCAGATCACCTCGCCGCGTCGAGCTGCCGACAAACTCAAGTACCTGGCAGGTTCGGAATCAGCGATGGGCGCATTCATTGCCGACTTTCCACCCGAGAAGACCGCTGCCCAACTGCGCGAGGTTCTCTAATGACGATTGGTCTGTCCGCACAAACCCAAGCCAAGTTCGTCGAGCAGTTCGGCTACGAACCAACCGGTGTCTGGTCGGCACCAGGGCGCGTCAATCTGATTGGCGAGCACACCGATTACAACCAAGGTTTCGTCTTTCCGTTCGCGATTAACCGCCGGACGTACGCTGCGATTGCCCTGCGCAGCGACGGCATCGCGCGCGTCGCATCCTCGTTCGCAGGTGCGCACGTTCAAATCAGCGTGGATGAGATCAAGGATGTCGAGGAACTGGGCTGGGCGGCATATCCACTAGGTGTGGCTTGGGCGCTCACTCAACTTGTTGACGAAAACGCAGAGAACTGGACGGCGACCGGATTCGATTGCTTCATAGAGTCGGATGTGCCGGTGGGCGCGGGTCTATCGTCATCGGCAGCCATCGAGTGCGCAGTAGGTTTCGGTTTGAACGAGCTTTGGCAGCTTGGCCTGAGCCGTCAAGAGCTAGCTCGTGCGGGACAACTCGGCGAGAACGTCATCGTCGGCGCTCCGACCGGAATCATGGATCAGTCTGCCTCGCTGCTGGGAAAACTTGACCACGGTGTTTTCCTGGATTGCCAGAGCCTGGCGGCCGAGACCATAGAGCTGGGCTTCGCAGCCGCGGGGCTCGAGTTGCTAATCATCGACACCAAGGTGGCGCACCGACTGGTTGATGGCGGATACGCATCCCGCCGCGCTGCCTGCGAACAAGGTGCCGAAGCCATGGGCGTCGCTTCGCTGCGCGACCTATCGGTAGCCGACCTGGATCGTGCAAAGGAATTGCTCGACGACGTTACCTATCGACGGGTCAAACACGTGGTGACCGAAAACCAAAGGGTGCTGGACACTGTTTCGAGCCTAAAGATTCAAGGACCCCAGGCCATCGGCCGACTCATGTATGCCTCGCACGAGTCGATGCGCGATGACTTTGAAATCTCGGTTGACGAACTGGATTTGGCGGTGGAGGCCGCACTCGCCCACGGAGCCATCGGCGCTCGAATGACCGGCGGCGGATTCGGTGGCGCGGCAATCGCATTGACACCGATTGATCGAATCAGCGAGGTCACCAACGCGGTTTACGCCGAGTTCGAATCATGCGGATACGCGCGTCCCGACATCTTTGCGGTCAGCCCAGCCGACGGAGCCAAGCGCGAAATCTAGGCCGACAGGTGTCTAGGCCTGAGGGTCAGGAATCATCACGTACTTGGTTTCAAGGTACTCGTTGATTCCCTCGAGTCCGCCTTCGCGACCCAGGCCCGACTGCTTTACGCCACCGAACGGTGCCGCGGCATTCGAAACCAGACCCGAGTTCAATCCGGTCATGCCGGTGTCCAAGGTTTCGGCAAGACGCAGGCCGCGCTTCAGGTCTTGAGTGAAGGCGTAAGACACGAGTCCGTAAGGAGTGTCATTCGCGAGGCGCACGGCCTCTTCCTCGGTCTTGAAACGAACGATCGGAGCGATCGGGCCAAAAATTTCTTCCTGCAGGATTGTCGAACCAGGCTTGACGTGATCCAGCACGGTCGGCTTGAAGAAGTAACCCTCACCGTCAAGAGCCTGACCACCCGAGACAACCTCGCCGCCCTCGGCTCTTGTGGTCTCGACCAGGCGAACCATGTTGGCGCGGGCCTTCTCGTTGATGACCGGGCCGCAGGTGGTGTCAGCTGCAACACCGCGACCGAGCTTTAGGGCATCCATCTTGGCTGCGAACTTTTGGGCAAATTCGTCAGCAACCGAATCGTGGATGATGAAGCGGTTGGCTGCCGTGCATGCCTGACCGATGTTGCGCATCTTGGCGAGCATCGCACCCGAGACAGCGGCGTCGATGTCGGCATCCTCAAAGACCAGGAATGGCGCGTTTCCGCCAAGTTCCATCGATGAGCGAAGCACGTTCTGAGCCGATTGTTCGAGCAGCTTGACGCCAACCTGGGTGCTGCCGGTGAATGTGATCTTGCGCAGGCGCGGGTCGGCAATCACAGGTGCGCTGGTGGCCGCCGAGGTGCTGGTGGTGATGACGTTTACGACGCCGGCAGGAAGACCTGCTTCTTCGAGGGTCTTGACCAAGAGCAAGGTGGTTAGCGGAGTCAGTTCGGCAGGCTTGACCACCATGGTGCAGCCAGCGGCGATGGCCGGGCCGATCTTTCTAGTCGCCATGGCCAGCGGAAAGTTCCACGGGGTGATTGCGAAGGCTGGACCAACAGGGCGCTGGGTGATCAGCATGCGTCCGGTGCCCTCTGGGTTGCTGCCGTAGCGGCCCGAAATGCGCACTGCCTCTTCGCTGAACCAGCGCAGAAACTCGTTGCCGTAGGTGACTTCGCCGCGAGCCTCGGCAAGTGGCTTGCCCATTTCGAGGCTGATTAGGGTTGCGAATTCTTCAGACCGAGCACGAACCAATTCGAAGGTGCGACGAAGGATCTCACCGCGTTCGCGCGGAGCAACGCGTGCCCAGCTGGCTTGAGCCTCATCGGCGGCGGTCAGTGCAGCGAGCGCATCCTTTGCAGTTGCGTTAGCAATCTCGAGCAGGGTTTTGCCGGTTGCCGGGTCTTCTACCGCGATCAGTTCGCTGGCGCTGCCGGATACCCACTTGCCGTTGATGTATAGCCCGGTTGGAACACCGGCTAGAAGCTCTTGCTCAGTTAGCGTCATTGCTTTTCCTATCGATACTGGATTGCCTGGAGCCAATCAGTTTGTTCGGATACGAACATTCTAGTTTGACCCTTTGTTCCTGATTTTGACAGTTACTGCTCGTTGCTCAACTGGTTTCCGCAACGATAGAAGCCGGTCGCCAGATTGTCGATTGCCTGCTTGGATGCGTCGCTCACCTGCCCGAGCGCGTAGATCGCGAAGGTCAGCTTGGTACCGTCCTTGGCATCGATCGTTCCGGCCAGCGTGTAGCCCTTCTTAATCCAGCCGGTCTTTGCCTTAATCTTGCCCGCCGCATCTAGGTTGTCGCCCTTGAACCGGTCGGCTAGCGAGCCGCTTTCGGCCGCAACCGGAAGCCCCTGCATGATCCAGCTGAGGTCATTTCCGCCGGCGAGTACCAGCTTAAACAGCTTGGCGAAGTAAATCGGTGGCACAGCGTTATTGTTCGAAAGCCCCGAGCCATCCTTAATAACCAAACCGGTCATGTCGATGCCGAGTGGTGTGAGCGCTTGCTTGAATGCACTGTTGATCGAACCAAACGAGCCGTCATAGCCGAGGTCTAGGCTCACCAGTCGGGCAAGGGCCTCGGCCTGGGTGTTGTCAGATACCTGCAGCATGTGGGTGATCCAGGTGCTGATCGGTGCCGAAGAAACCTTGGCAACCTCAGTTGCGGTGCCTGGCGTCTTGCCCTCAACAATCGAGGCGGATGCCGCAATCGGACCGAGCGCCTTCTTGAACCAGCCGCCGGCACGCTTCACCGGAGTGGTGCTGCGCTTGGAGGTCTCTTGCTGAGCATTGTCACGGTCACCATCAACCTGAAGTGCGGTGACCTCGCTCATGTAGCCCTGAGTCTGCTCGCTGCGCTCCCAGGACGATTCCCAAGACGGGCCGCCGAACATCGACGAATCAAGAACGATCTGGCTGATGTTGGTTCCGGCGAGCTTGCTGTTCACCTGGCTGGCCAGCGATGACAGCTTGGCGGCATCCTTGTAAACGCTCTGTTGACCTGGCGCTAGGCGCGACAGGGTGACGTCACCGCCACCGACCAGATAGATAACGCCTGGGTTGGCCGGGTCAGAGTAAACACGGGTATCGACTCGATAGTTCGGGCCGAGGGTCACGAGCGCTGCAGCCGCGGTGATCACCTTCATGGTGGATGCGGTTGCGCCAGGGGTCGAGCCTCCTCGATCGAACAGGATCTCGTCAGTGGTGTTATTCATGACGATTGCCTGAAGCGACCCCAGCAGCGGGTCAGCAGCGAGGTCTTTGACCGAACACGTGCGGGCGTTGCTGGCGGTCGGGGTTGGGGTTGCCGAGCCCGAGGCCGTGGGTTGCGCCTGAGTCTGGGTTGGGGCCGGAGTGCCCCCGGTCAGCGAGAAGCCACCGATGATCAGGGCCAGAATGGCCACGCCCGAAACCGCGCCGATTGCCACTTCTTTGAAGTAGGCAAAGCCTTGCTTTTCTTTGCTCAATTTGGCTCCAGCTGACTCGTAGGCTTCCCCTAAAGTCTAGGCGAAACCACTGATTTAGACTTAACCCATGACTTCAAGCGCTCAAGCCCTTAGCCCACGCAAAAAGACCATCGTTCGGGGCGGTTTGGCCGCCACTTTGGCTCTGTTGAGCACCGCGTTCTTTGCGAGCGTTGGAATCGTGAGCCCAGCCCTTGCCCACGACGAAATCACCAACACCTCGCCCGCTGACGGCTCGAGCGTCGAGGCAGGTCAATTCGAAGTTTCCATCACATCGAGCGGCGAAATCACCAACCTGGATGAGATGTCCACAAATGATGTAACCGTGGTCGGCCCGTTGGACGATCCTAACTCCGGCGTGGTTAGCGCTCCGTGCATTCGCGTGGTTGGCAATGTCGCCTCAACGCCCGTCGAGGTATCAAAGCCAGGCGAGTACCGGGCAACTTGGCAAATCATTGGGGAAGATGGGCACGCAGTTGCGGGTAGCTTCAACTTCTATGTGACCAACAAATCTGGTTACCAAGCCAAGGGGTTCACCAGCCTGCCGGCCGATTGCAAGCCAATCGCTTTAGCAACCACAGCCGGTGAACCAACTACGACATCCGCGGATGACGGTCACAGCCACGAGCACCAAGGGGCTGCGAGCAGTTCGGCCGACAACGGTCAATGGATCGGTTTGCTAGTGGGAATCGGTTTCGTGGTCTTCGCGTCGATTGCCGGCGCCGTGACTGTCAAGCTGCGCGAGGCTTACCGCGCTAAGAAGCCACGCAAACTTGACCAGGACTAACTGCCAGTTAGCGAGGCAACGTCACCGAGGATTGCCTCGAAATCCTCGACCGACATGATGTTCTCGCCGAGCACCACCTGCCGCACCGACTGACCGGTCTCGAGCGCGCGCTTGGCGACGTAGGTCGCCTTCTCATAGCCGATAGTCGGCGAGAGAGCGGTCACCAGCCCGATCGATTGTTCGACGGTTTCACGCATCCTGTCGGCATTCGCGGTGATTCCAGAAACACAGCGGTCTGCAAAGGTCAGACAACCCTGACGCAGCTGAGTGATGCTCATCATCAAGGCTCGGCACATGATTGGTTCAAAGGCATTGAGCTGAAGCTGACCGGCCTCGGCCGCCATGGTTACGGTGACGTCATTGCCGATTACCGCGAAGGCGATCTGGTTGACCACTTCTGGAATCACCGGATTCACCTTGCCGGGCATAATCGACGAGCCGGCCTGGCGCGGTGGCAGGTTAATCTCACCGAGTCCGGCGCGAGGGCCGCTGGACAGCAGGCGCAGGTCGTTAGCGGTCTTCGAGAGTTTGACTGCGACGCGCTTCAGCACGCCTGAAACCATGACGAACACGCCTGCGTCTTGAGTCGCCTCGACCATGTCGGCGGCGACCACGAACGGAATGCTGGTTAGTTCAACGAGGTTGCGACAGGCTGCCTCGGCGTATCCCTCTGGTGCGTTTAGCTGGGTGCCGATTGCGGTTCCGCCGAGGTTGATTTCACAAAGCAGTGGAATGACCTCGCGCAGTCGCTGGATATCCTCCATGATCATGCGGGCATAGGATGCGAATTCCTGGCCAAGAGTCATCGGAACAGCATCCTGAAGCTGCGTGCGGCCCATCTTGATCAGAGTCGAGAATTCCTCGGCTTTCTTGGCAAACTCGGTGCGCAGATGTTCCATGGCTCCAATCAGTTGCTGCAGTTCGAGAATCAGAGCGAGTTTCAGCGCGGTCGGATACACGTCATTGGTGGACTGTGACATGTTTACATCGTTCAGCGGATGCAGATTGTCATACTCACCCTTGAGCCAGCCGCCGAGCTCAAGCGCGCGGTTAGCGATTACCTCATTGGCATTCATGTTGGTCGAAGTGCCCGCGCCACCCTGAATCGCATCCACAATGAATTGGTCATCGAACTGGCCCTGAGCCACCTCGATAGCCGCCGCCGAAATTAGCTTGAGTTTGTCTTCTTCGAGTTCACCAACTTCGAAGTTGGCCTTCGCTGCGGCCAGTTTCACCAGCGCCAGCGCCCTAATCAGGCTTCGATAGTGGCCGATCGGCACTCCGCTGATTGGAAAGTTTTCGGCCGCACGCGCAGCGTGTATGCCCCAGTAGGCATCCGCCGGAATTTGAATTTCGCCGACCAAATCATGTTCAAGCCTCATTGCTGACATGTCTCTAGTCAAACACAAAAATCGTTTGGCACCGAACTACTTGGTGAGCGAAACTCCACACTGATAAATGCGGGATGCGAATGCGTCTAGAGCGGCTCTTGCGGCATAGCCCACGGTCTTGCCGTCGGCCGAACGCGCAAATGCCGAGAATGCAATTCGCCCGCCGTCTCGTGAATCGACAATGCCGGCCAGACTGTACAGACCAGGAATGTAGCCGGATTTGGCTCGAACAAAAGACCTGGCCTGCGCGTTGGTGCCGTTGAAGCGACCCGCGAGAGTGCCTTCGAGGCCGGCTCTTGGCAGATAGTCACGCATGGCCGCGATTGACGGTTGGCCCGGCGCCAAATCGGCCTCGCCGGCATAAATCTTGGCGAGCAACTCGGTGACGAGCTTCGGCGTAACGCGATTGGCCTGAGCCAGGCCTGAGGCATCCCTCATGACCAGCCCGGTCGAGTCCACACCCAACTTGGCGAGCGCCGAGGTTGCGGCCCGCTGGATCGACTTGAAGCTTGCATCGAGGCCGGCTGCCTTTGCTGCATGACGGCCGATGAACTCGGTTTCGGTGTTGTCGCTGTAGGTCAATGCGTGGTCAAGCCACACCGACATTGGCTGCGAGGATACCTGCGCAATCAGTTTGGCGCCCGCTGGCAGTTTGCCCTTAACCACCTGGGCTCCGGTTGCCAGATCCTGCAGCGAACTCTTGAAGGCCAGTCCGGCTCGCAACACCGGGTCCTTACTGCGGAATCCCGAATAGGCGGTTGAACTCAGATCTGGGTTGGCGCGATCCGAATCAACCTGAAGCGAGGTGATGTGCGAAACGTATCCGTTGGTGCGATCCGAGGCCTTCCACGCCGAGTTGTAACTCGGGCCGCTAAAGAAGTTATCGACGAGGATTATCTTCTTCACCTCGAAGTCATGCGGCCACAGCTGAAGCACCCGAGCCGCAAGGCTGTCGAGCCGCGGGGCTTTGGTGTATGTGGTGAAACTCGTGCCGGTCATGGCAGAGAGCGTGTGATCGCCGCCGCCAACCAAAACCAAGGTGCCCGGCTGGCTCGGCACCAGATAGACGCTGGTTTTTGCGGTGTAGCTCGGCGGCAGATAAACCATAGCGCTGGCTGCGGTCACCACTTTAAGAACGGATGCGCTGGGCGTCTGCTCTGCCCCGCGGATATCGAGCAGCACGCGTCCGGTCTCTGCATCGACCACGTGCGCGTAAAACTTGCCGAGGGCACTGGCGCGACTCACAGACGCCGCGCTGCATGGTGCACCCGGGGTCGGGTACGGTCGCGGTGTGGCACTTGGGCTTGCAGTTGGCGAGGAACTCGGCGCGGGGGTAGGAGTTTGGGTGGCGTCAGGGGTGGCAACCGGGCTCGGCGACGGAGCCGACCACGCGGAGGGCGTCGGGGCCAGCATCACGGCTGAAACGAGTGCGACGAGCGCGCTGCGCCTAACCTTGCCAAACATGTCTCAAGTCTAAAGTTGAGGCAACTGCTCAAGACTTAGGTCAGGGGGATTGAATGGAAAACAAGGAAACTTTGGC